>Ga0056128_1005748_pt1 | contig 15603 bp, 14 predicted proteins | sample WorMetLIZISLAND2_FD_71113 | JGI IMG/M metagenome (GOLD analysis project Ga0056128, IMG submission 71113) | Marine gutless worms symbiont microbial communities from Max Planck institute for Marine Microbiology, Germany - Olavius geniculatus... ...
CCGTTAAAATTTGGTGACGATCGGTTCAGGGGTTTTTGGTTGGCTGAGGGTCAAAGTTTGCATTTTCCCATATACTTTGAAGGTCGTCCTTACAACACTCACACTACCGTGTGAGTGTGACCAGGCCCTATTTCGCACCGTTTCTGGGATATGGCGACTTATTGGCTGAAAACAGAGTCGCTTTGCCGATACGCTGTAACATATCTTTGTTGTCATTAAGTTTTTCTTACATTTGAGGACAATAATTACGTACCTGAATTTTGTACAGGTTTGACGTGACGCGAGTAACTTGACGAGTGACGAATAGGCCTATTATTAGAATTTGGCTTTATTATTACATACACGAGCTGCAGTTGACAACAAATCTGAGCTAATGGTCATGAGACGTGCGAGAGTTTATAACAGTTCCTGTTCGCAGGTAATCGTGGTCTATCTCCATCCAATTTGTCGCAATTTACTCTTTTGCAGCCAAAAATCGCCAAAAATCATTAAAAACCCTAGGGTTCAAGGTCAGTCACGGTCATTAATGTTGACAATCTTAAAAAGCTCGTCGCCCGTGCTTGTTATGTTAAGCAGCATCTCTGTGTCTATCTGCAACCATTTTCACGCTAGACAATCCGACAGCGAATAAATAACCATTTTTATAGGGGTACCCTTCTTTGACACCCGCGTGCGCAGGTCTCTTTGAACCTAGAGAGTCCGGATTTGGATTGCTAAAATCTACATTCAATGCTAAAAATTTCCTATGCAGGTCGTTTTGGTCTGTCTCTAGCGATTTCAGCGCAATTCACTCTTGAAATGCGTGTCGCAGTCTAAAATCGCGAAAAATTCACTAAAACTCCCTATTTTGGGGATTCAAGGTCATTCAAAGTCATCAATGTTGGCATTTCTAATTACTCAGCTCGTCGTCAGTGCTTGTTTTGGCAAGCAGCATGTATGTGCTAGACCTATATCTGCAACCGTTTTCACGCTAGACGAGCCAATACCGGTAAAATAACGTCGTTTTAGAGAGGGTGCTCCTTTTTTGCCCCCTCCTTCGTGGGGATCCCCTCGACCTAGCGGCATCAAATTTTGTCCCGAAATACTGGAGACTCTAGGCATATATCGTGTGGTGAAAACCGGAACTCTCTATCTCACCTGGGCTCCAATCGGTACCGGGTCGTGACAGACGGACAGACAGACGGACAGAATTACTATAGTTAATACGCGCGTAAAAAATTTATTGCGTCGATTGGCGTTTGTTGTGTAGATATCTGCGCCACCTGGTGAATGCGATGCGAGACAGAATGACTCCACCAGACGTTGGCGTCATCACCGTGCAACATGGTCCTCGTCAAAGTATCTTCCTCAGTCAAACTCACTTTCAAATATTCGGTATTTTCTTTCCGCTCGCCGTTCCTCGCATCAGCGCAGCCGCGTCTCTCATCATCGATCTCTATCATTCTTTAAACCTCACTGGACGCGTTGTCGCTACACCCGGAAGTGACGTCACTGTGGTTACAGGAGGATCACGCGATCACGGCGATGTAGGGAGGTCGACTAGTCAATGGCCGAACGTATTTGAGCAAGAATCGGAAACCTTACAGCGGTAAGTTCGAAGTTCCAGTTAACAGGGAATCATATCTTAATAGTTGGATTGTTCCAGAGACTGTCCTAAGATACACAAAAATTATGTCAACTCAGTTTTATATCTTATTGACGTAGGTAAATCGAATACCCGCGTTACACCGTGACAGGTAACACCGTGTGATCCCGTATGGCAGATGACGCTCGGTAGCTTTGAGATGAATGCAACTGCTATAGACTATGCACGTAATTTTTCACTACCAAATTACGAATGTACGCGTTTTTCGGTTAATCTTCTCTTTACTTCTGTCCGGTAGAATAAGCTGATTGCCGGGTTATTTGAACAGAAATTATTTTTATAATGTATGTTTATAATGTTTTCGTGTACTAGATTGTAGTTGGTGGGCTTAACGCCATTTTCCGATTGTCGATAATTCGATATCTTGGTCTGTTACATAGGAGGTATTTGCAACCAAAGTCCAAAGTTCTCCGAAATCGAGCCACATTTTTTCAGGTTTTCCCCTCCTCTACCAAATATGGCGGGCGCCTCAGAAAAATTGTGTTCATGTATGTGGACAGGTACGTGGCAGCAGCCAGTAGGCCTAAATCCGCGTGTCTCTACTGTCCGGTGGCGCCCTCTGGTGAAAAACTGATGCGAGTGATTTCGATGTCGTTGTACGGCTCTGATAGAAGGTATGTCGTCGGAGCTGTCCGCAACGCACAGCTGGTGCCAATCGTCTTCCCAGGCTGGCAGATCCGCTTCTACTGCAAGTCATCCACGGGTCAGTCAGTAATAATCGTTGTTTGCCTGGCGCCTCTCTCCAAGAACTCTGTTCAATAAGTACTAGGTCTATATGAACGAGTTTTCTTCGATAATAATATCTGTGACATAATGACTATGTTCATAGATGTCACTGAATAAAACTCATGTGTTGTTATAAAATAATCAATAGTATTTACAATTTTGAATACTATTGAAACGTTTGGGAAGTATTCAGCCACTTACATAAATAGGCTGGTTTAAATTTTGCAGTATTTAAATAGTAGGCCTATTTATTATTTGCAAAAAGTGGAACCGTATTTACTACAGTAGGGCCCATTTAATAATTAAATAATTGATCACTTCTAATATGGTAGCCGAAGTTTTATTGTGATAAGTTAGGCCTAGCACTTTACGTCCAGTTAAGTTTATGAATTTTGGTGAATTAGCCATTGATTGGTCAGTGATACATTGACATGTTGATGAGTTGATCATAATACTGCGTCTGTGTCATTTCAATTTGAGCAATTTGAGTAATGATTACTTCCGCAGTTAGAAAAATAAACCTGTTTTCGGGAAGGACTTTATGTGTAGTTGTCTTACTTTCATCGCTGAACGAGACAGGGAGACTTTTGAGACAGCTTTCGTATATCACGTAGTCGTCAACGCTGTTAGACGGTAATGCGTTAGGCCTACTGCTTGCAAAAAAATAAACCATGCCAGTTTAGTTCAGTTCAGTTACGTCGCTCTATACGCGCTCTAACAGGTTTGTCTCGGTCGTCTCGCTACGGCCCAGTATCAGCCGGGGTGGCGCGGAGGTTGCGTCAACTAGGTGCTGAGATCCACTACGTCGACAGCGGCACCACTGGTCGTCGTCCTCTGGCACCCATGCTCTGGCGATTCACCGTTGTCGACGACCCACAGGTCAGACCTAGACATATTTCACGAGAACGAATTTTAACGAATTTTTTTCATCTTCGTGATCGTTATGTATTTGCCAACAACAAATACATAAAACTTCTTTTAAAAAACACAGCTAGCAACACTTTAATTTCTATTAGGAAACTGGTTTAGTGGTTTGCCAACTTGTTGGTACCGGTAACCCAAAAGTTGGCAACTAGTTGGCGAACTTGTTCGCGAACTTATTGGCTACTAGTTATTGACTAGTTCGCTTAATGGAAATTGGCCATTATTCGGCAGCCTTAATTCCCAGGAAATAGCAATAGTTTATCCGAGTTATTGGTCTTCCTTTTACGACAATTTAAACTCGAATTTGAAAGTTGAAGAAATAGTAAAATATATAAATATTACGGCAAACATAACAAACTAAGGTAAAAAATATTATTCACAGCAGAACTGCCGAAAATAAGATTGATTTCAGCGATGCAGTCAATTAGACATTTTTTAAGACGGTAAGCATATTTTTCCAGTGCAAACGTTTAACTTCTGGCGACTCGCGTGGAACAGGCTTCACCGCAACTCACTTTCATTCGCATGAACAATAAAATGATAATTTCGTGAAGTTGTGTTGTAAATCAGCATCATCGCTACATTCGTCGAACTGAAATTAAACAAAAAACTTAGTAAAATTTAGTGCAAGATGTCAAAAACTGTATGAAAACCAATGCTTCCATTGAGTTCATAGGTGAAATGACGCTGGCGCAGGTGGACATATTTATCGTGCGCGATGCAGACAGCAGACTGACGTCACGTGACGCCGCGGTCGTCGCTGATTGGCTGAAGCAAAAACCGGAAACGGCGGCCATGTTTCACTGCATCCGGGACCACCCGGCGCACTCGGACAGCTTCATCAACGGTGGACTGTGGGGCGCCAGACGCCGCCAGCTCCATACACTCTTCAACGGCAGGTACTTTCAGAGAAGAACGACGACGATGATAATAACTACAATCCAAAGTAATTTTGGTAAAAGCGAAATCGTTCTTGTTTTTTTTTATTTGCCAGGTGGCAGGAGCAATTTGCAACTGCATGTTTTTGCTGAAAGGACGGTGAAGGTTCGACCCTCCAAATTTCTCTTGCGGGCATAAACTTTTTTTATAATAATATTATTATTATTATGCTGATTCGCAAAACAGTCCACAGTAACTTTTAACTTCATATATCTTCCTGGCACGCTAGATATAGGCTTACCCACCACAAAGTTGACATGACGTTGCATCTCATAGCTGTTAACATTATGAATCATTAGACGAAATGGCTCGCCATTATTCGTTTGTTGTTTGTCGGGTGCAGTTTCAGCGCTGAGATGCATCGATACAGCGGCCGCTACAATGACGACATGTTATTCCTCAACCGTCGAGTCTGGCCGCTCGTTCGTCCGTTCGCCTACTGCCATGACAGCGTCTCGTGCCGCAAGTTCCCGATATCCTTTGCGTTTCCGGTGGAGCGTCGCGGCGTCGAGCACCTTGGGCAGCGGCATGATGAACTGTCGACTGTTAACGGTGAAGACGCCGACGAACTTGCACGAACCAAAGAGGACTCCAGATGCGTACCGAGCCCCAGGGGTTAATGTCAGTGGCGTCGTGGCCGGGAGGGGGGAGGTTAGGGGGCATTTGCTTCCCCCTTTCCAAATTTTAGGCTCTCGGAAATTTTTTTCCAAAAATACAAAAATTTGGGTCGGCAACCATCATTTTCGGGTCATCACTGTTTGGCATGGCTCTAACTTAGGCCTACCTGGAAAATGAGATCGTTAGGCAGACATACAGCAGCTGTGGAGCCAGATGTTTCGCTGCTGCAAGTCCTACGCTGTGGAACAACCTTCCAGCTCATCCGAGACAAACTGACATTAGCTTTGAACAGTTAAGCGGCTGCTAAAGACGTTTTTGTTTGGGTGTTGAGAGCGCGGCGCATTGTGACAACCTGTTAATATGCCCCTATTTAACTTACTTACTTGTCAATGTCAAATGTAGATTTATATAGTTCATTCTCATAAAAGTCCTCTAATGCTTACTAATTTCGAAGCACCCGCCGGGAGCGCCACTGTCGGAAAAGTGCAACTTCCTGTCCTATCTTTCTTAACCCGTGACGCTGCTGGTTAGATTGCAGACCTATGTGTCACTCTACTGTAAACACTAAATACAGGGCACGTCTCTCTCAAAGTTTTGCGTGGAGGACACCGGTGACTTTGTCACCCTACTCTTGAATGAATGGTAACTTGGAATTCCGAAAGCCGTTTCATTTTTGTCGTCAGAAAAGTCGTTTTAAACCATCTCCGTCTCCATTTATTTGTTCATAATAAAGCAAGACACGCATCACAGTAGGGTCCTACAACATGTGACAGTGGAACCGGACACACAAGGCACAATAGTGCACTAACAGTGGCCCACAGATAAATGACACAGTAAGGATAACAAGTGAAGGAAATCTAATAGGGTGTTTACACGATCCAGCAAACGTCCAGCAAACGTTCAGCAATTAGCACGTGTATTTTGAATACATTTGCTGGAAGTTTGCTGGATCGTGTAAACACCCTATAACTTAGCAAACTAACTGAAGTGAATAAACATAACTGAAGTACGATAACACATTAAAATGACATTAAAATCTAAAATCTAAGATTATCAAAATTTAGACGCTTGACACTTCGCTTAAAGCGTGATAATGAACTAAAATCAACATGGCTTGGTAACCTGTTACAAGTATTAATGACACGCTCAGTGAAGAATGTAGATCGCACGCAGACATTATTGTGACGTTTGTAGAGTTTGTATTTCTGGCCACGTGTGACAGTATATGGGCTCGTGACAAAAAAAACAAGTCGGACTGGACTTTTGCAAGACCAAACACAATTTCGTAACACCAGAATAAGTCAGCATGCAAACGTCTTAGCTCCAGACTGGGTATATTTAGATACTTCAAACGTTCAGCATAAGACATGCTTCTAAGACCATGCAGACATTTAGTAAAACGGCGTTGTACTCGCTCGACAGTGTCTAAGCTTATACATGTATCACACACACTGTAGACGGTGACCAGATAAAACTGTTATATTCAACAATAGGTCTGACACATGTAACAAAAGCTCGCATTAATAAATTGACGTCTCGAGCCACAAAAGTACGCAATATGGCACCAGCTCGCTTTTTGGGCTCTTGATACGGCATCAGGCGTGCGTTGACGAGGATAGTAACAAGAACACCAAGGTCACGCATTGACTCAACCACAGGTACAACAGTGCCAGGAACGACACGCTCAGATACAATAACGGAGTAAAATCGTTTGCGGCTGGAAGCTCCACCTCGGATCCCGCTGCAGCGGAGCTTACGACGCTTTCCCAGACCCGTTACGGTAGGCCTATAGTCGGCTGCAGGAAGGGAAGCAGATAGCAGGTCGCCGACCTTCGACCCCAATGTTGGATATACGATCGACGGCCGTTGATCCGGCGATTTTGAACTCCAGTGTTCAGCATTCCGGGTTTCTATAACGACAGCTTACTGCTTGGGCTTATTGATTATCCCTATCGCCTAAACGTATTCACCTATCACAGGGGAAGGTACGTTTCTTGGCCCTCTGTCTGACGTCTCACGTCCAAGGAATCCGAATTACACTCTAACCTGCCTACTATGGCCTACGTGACCGATCGCAGTTTGCTCCACGGTCACCAGTGTAAACAGAGCGATTTATACGTCACGGTGACATGTATAAATTGCTCTGTTTTCATCGGTGCGTATGGAAAAAATGAATTCGGTCACATAATGGATTAGAGTTGTCACCGGTCCATTGACCTTAGGCCTATATTACAGATTATAAATCTGATTGTTTACGTCGGTAACAAAGCGTCAAAACAGCCGGTCTAGAGAGGTCAATATGTGGAGTTGTTAACCATGCACCATCAAATTCCGCGACTGTCTGGTCGATGCCTCCCTTAATAGCAGAAACACCACTCATAATTATCGATATGTTGTACACTCCGCAATGTGTGGCTCGGTAGTCTAACGGTAACGGGCCGTTTAAATTCAAAAAATTTAGGGGCCAAAACATGCTAAATTTGGCGAGATTTCGGACGATTTCAAAATTCAACAGCGAGTATCTCCGAAACAGAGGAAGCTATCATTCAAACTCGGACAAGTTATACTTGATCGATCGCGATTCCTTTCGCGTTCAGAACTTTGGCCCAGTAACTTGAGAGATGGTGAAATCATACCCGCCCAAATCGACTTGTTCGGAAAACGATTATTTCTGCCCCAGAGGGGTGCTACGCCCTAAAATTTTCACACACGCTATAGAATGATCAAGTATTGCTAGTGCACACCCCAGAGGAAACGGGGGTTCCCCAGCAATTTTTTTCAAAAGGGGGCTCAAAATGTGGCATAAAAAGCCAATTTTTGATTTTCTCTTGTAAAAAATTCGGCTTACTGCTGATCATCGTGCAAAATTTCACGGCGCTCGGCCGACAGAGCTCGGAAATACCGTGGCAAAAAGAAAACAACATCTGCGTTTTTGGGCGGACTAACAAGAAGCATAGCTGTCGCTATGGAAGACGCAATACAGCTTATAGCAGTTCCTGTTGCAGTACTGACCTTTAAGGTCATCCAAGGTCAATGATTTTTATCTCATTTGAAAGAACGTATGCAATTTCCTGCTAGTGATCAATAGCAACCGAAGCCTTGACTCGCACCGTTTAGCCACAACACATCCGTTACGGACGAACGACAATCGTGCCAACTGCCAAGGACGGCTCTACACCATGGCTGTAGCGCGTCAAAAACGTCACGCTTTTAGCGAACGTTTACGAACGCTATGAAACGCGTTTTGACGTTTTTAAACATTTTCATCCTAAGTAACGTTTCATGAATTATAGTCAGGTTGTTGCGGTGTTGCCGTCAACATGCACGTAGGATGTCCATTTATAATGTCACTGACCGTATTATCACCGTCACTCATGTCTGTCTCTGTATGTCTGGCATGTAGTGTTGCCTTGAATGGCGAATAAACATAAACATAAATCACCAAGCCCGTGGCAAACGCAGAAGGTTTAGTAGGCCTTACTATAGGGGATCAGAATGGCCGCCCGATCGAAACGGGAATATTTGGCATAGCTAAAAGAGACACTGCGAGCTTCAATACAGCCAGGGTTCAATGTTCAGAAGCATTGCAAGTTTTGGAGCGGTAAACAACATAGCGACAGGTCAAAGATCAATAAATTAGCTTCAACCATCAGCCACGAGGCTCATGCACGCAGCGTCGTGTCACGTGATGACATGTAGGCCTACATAACACAGTTCAGGCTGGCTATACTAGCTTAATTAGGCCTTAGCCTACTGTAGCCTGCCACCATCACGTCTACTATGGGATGGGTCAATAATTATGATAATTTCAATTTTTAAACGATACCGATGCGATATATCGATCATATACCGCGATACCCATACAGTGCGCGTGTGTAAGCCCCTAGTTTATTTGAACTAGCTCAGACGTCATCACAAAATTGTCGTGGCATTACTGTTGTGTATATTGACCTTGCTAAAGCCTTTGACACTGTTTTGCATGAAAAATTATTATACCGTCTTAAGTCTTATGGTATTGATATAACTTTTTAAATTGGCTGCGAAACTTTCTGGTTGGTCGTACCCATTGTACTCGTGTCGGTAACTGTATGTCTGATACATGTGATTTGCGTAGCCGTGTTATCACTATTGAGCAATTGTTATCGATATTCAACAATGATCAATAACTCCGTAAAGAAATAATATTTTTGAAGAAATTTGGTAGTGGCTTCAGCAATTTATTGGGCATTCAGTGTATGGAATTCGATTCAGATTCGTTTACATTTGACATTTCTATTGTACGATGTCTAGGGGGTTATTTTTTCCGGACACAGCTAGTGCATGTGGGCCTAGAGCTATTACTTGAGACCTTGATCTCATGACCGCTCGTTGGGCGACAGAACTGATAAAACAAAAACTGTTAACTAGAATGTTATTTGAAGATATTAAATTATTAGTCACTCATTTTATTTCATTATATCGAAAAAATCATTGAAATTTCGATTTTGTGTTTTTATGTGTTGTTTGCTGTGTGTATCAATGGTCCCTTGTGGACTGATTTTCAAATAAATGGAATGGAATGGAATTTGACCCATCCCTAGTCAACAGGCATATCTCATGAATATTTCAAGGTGCCCGTCACGTGGTTCAGTGTTCATGCACTGGCAGCTAGCACCGTGGTTTGCTGTAGCGTCGAATCTGATCAGTTGACAATTTGACGCCGTCTTACGCTTGTGAGAGATTTTTGAACAACTAAAGATGGCGGACGTTGAGGGCAAATGCGTCTGCGGTGCCGGTCAGTATTGCTGCAAACCTTTGTCGAGATATCTGCAACAATATGGTGGGAAATATAGGCCAACTCGCGTGTCTGGCTTTTTCGCCCCTTTGCCGTTTCGCCCTCTGGCTTTTTCGCTTCCTGGCTGATTCACCCCCTTAGCTTGGAATGGACAGTTCGCCCCCGTTGAATACCGGTAATTAAATACCGCTTAGTACAAGGGCGATGAACTGGGGACGGTGTACTTTGCGGAATGCGGAAATGTGAAAAGGTGTATTTTGCGGAATTTCACATGCGGAACGTTCCGCCAATTACACCTTAGAATTTTTCCGCATTCCGCAAAATTCAAATGAAATCGAATAATCAACTTCGCTTTCATTTGAGTCTCGAATGTACATCGGAATACAGAATACAGCATGTCCCTGTGGGCAATATCTAGGGCCTACGGGTATTTCGCAGTAGACCAATGTATCTTTTGTAAACGTGAACGGTACAAGTTACATTACATTACACGTCAATTTTTTAAAACATGGCTTAAGTAAAGAAAAACCTCACGGTCCACAAATGAAACCACAAGTCACGTTAAACTATGTATGCCTGTCTGGAAACCATGACAATGTGTCACGTGCGACAAATGTCTGGTGGCCTGACGAACGTCCAAGTCACGCGGAAAATGCGGCTGCCAAAGTAGCGGCGCCACACACAATCCACATCTGGACACAAAAATGTTAAAACTAGTTTTTTTTCTGGCACAGGCAAAATTTGTACATCCTGTAGCCTATACTGTACATTGGATGATAGCATCAACTAGTGATGGGTTCACATCAGAATTTAGATTTCGATACGCTATCGGTGATTCACAGTTATGTTAGAGATAGGACTACTACATTTTTACGCGAAAGCAGCTACTGCTTTAGAGCGTCTTATCCGTCGCAATTCTGTCTGTCTGTCCATCTGTCACACAGATGGATCAGTCAGAAACGGTGCAAGCTAGGATCACCAAATCTTCACCGTCGGCTGCCTGGACGACTCTAGTTTCAGGATCTGTAAAGCTTTTCCATAAATTCGAAAGGGGTCACCTCGATCGAACAAGGGCGCTAAATGAGAGGGGGTGGGGATAAATTTGGCGATTTTTAGCTAATAAGTCGATGTATCTCAATAACGGTGCGAGATAGGACCTATAGGTTACTATTTATCACTAATATAGGAAGTCGTACACTGGCTCTCGATTGTTACAGAATTCAATGACCTTGGATGACCTTGAACGCCAAAATAGGGGGTTTTGTGGATTTTTTTGGTTATTTCAGGCTGCGAGACACATTTCAAGAGCAAATTGCGCCAAAATCAATAGAGATATGGACATGGACAAACTGCATGTATACGGCTGGGCGCGTTCACTTCTGTCGGGTGGCAGGTAACACTGTGTGATCCCATATGACAAGTGACGCTCCGTAGCTCTGCGAGGAGTTCGCTTCTTAAGAGCTATATTCTGACCTTTATATGAAATTTTCAGCATTGAACGTAGATTTCGACAGTCCAAGTCTCGATTTTCTAGGTTCAAGGAAACCTGCACACAAGGGTATTAAAGAGCGGTACCCCGTAAAAGACGTTATTTTACCGTTGTTGGCCAGTCTTTCGTTAAAACGATTCCAGATCACCTTGGCATGCTGCCTATCGCAACAAGCACTAGTGATGAGCTTTTTAGTCGTATCAACATCGATGTCTATGAAAGATCCTGAACTTCCAAAATAAGGGTTTTTTATTGATTTATGCGATCTTCGGCTGCAACGCACGCTCCAAGGATGAACTGCGACGAAATGGCTGGAGATAGACTGACAGCTTGCGAACAGGAACTGCTAGGCCTATAGGCTTTCGCGCGTCTCATGAGCATTAGCTCAGATTTCTTGTTTTTTGCTGTCATGGCTGCTGTCCATTTCTGATAATTAGTTACTCTTGTTTTCTCGACTTATCAGCTTTTACTTGCTATAGCAACTGCAACTCAGATTTATTGATTTAAGTATGAAAGTTTAGAAATCTACAAAAGAATTGCATCATAATATAATGTCGTGCTAAACTATGCAGGCGATGCTGGCAAGATGCGTGTGATGGTTATACAGCGCTGCAAGGCATGCGACGCCAACGGCTACTTGCGACCGCCGGCGTGACTATACGTAATTGCTACATGAGGAGTCATTATGGACGGAGCAATTAACATGCTGCTAAGTGCTTGTTGTGCTGTCGTATAGCCTGCTAGAACCTCAGATATCACCAAACCATAAAGGCTTAAACCTAATACCGCGTTTACACGACGTGTTGTATTTGGCCGTATATTTTTCGATTTGCTATTGCTAAGCGCTGCTGAAACATTTTTGACGCGATACAGCTATGCTATAGCGCGTCTATGGCACGATGTGTCTGTTTGTCTGTCACGGTTGTATTGTGGCTAAACGGTAGTTTATGCCGCAGATTTTATTTTACGAACATATTAGCATGGTGTGGTGGTTCGGCACTTGCAAAATTTCAGCGATCCAGTGCATTCGAAATATTTTTTGAAATGGGGTTGAATAGAGGGAGGTAGGAAAAATGTGCGTTTTTCAATGGAAAACCAACCATATCTGAGACTTAGAAACGGCGAGAGATAGGGCCAAGCTTATACTATTAATCACTAATAGGAACTGGGTAGGCCTACCAAGGTTTTTTTCAGATGAGATGAAAGTCATCGAACTTGGAACTTGGATGATATTGAATGTCAGTACTGCAACAGGAACCCTAATAGGCTGTAGCGCGTCTTCCCTAGCCACAGCTGGGCTTTCTAGTTATTTAATGGGCTTATGCCTCACGGACAGTGCAAATCGGATTTTTTTTTGGTTTCGAACAACAGTTGGCCAGAGAAGAGAGATTGCAAGCATGCAGCGGTTTTGCAGCATGCTAGCTGATGCAGTCCGTATGCAATGCAACCATTCTTGACAGCAATCACAGCAGATGCTAGCTCGTGTATCAGTGCGATTTTGCAGGCACACGCCGTGACACGCGGCACGGAAATACCACTGTCCTATACAACCTCCGTTCTTCCTAACTGTCAGCTTCAGAATCAAGGCCCCTGTCTCACAGTGCCCTGCAGAGATCACGACTTTTGTACACGTTATTCGCTCAATAGTGCGCACTCTGCTGATCTTTTTAGGAAAAAGAATTAGCTCACACACTATAGACTTGAGTTTTTGTTTAAGTCTTTTGATTTGGAATGATTTTTAAAAAGTAGACCAGTTGAACCAAAATGGTATGTATTAGTGTATTTTTGTGTGTAGTATCGTGTATGTGTGTTTTATTGCCCGCAGGTTGTGAATGTCAGCCGGGAAAGCCTGCTGCCAAGTGCACGTGTATCGACTGCAAGTGCAACAAGGCAGCCAGTGCGTTCGTAGTAATTTGTGTATGATATAATTATATTATATTAATATAATTACCAGTACTCGTTTGTTTTCGTAGTGCGAGTGCAAGATGATTTTATTGCAGCAGGATGTGTGACTTAGTTTGTGTCATGTGGCCATGCTGAGTGTGGTAGATTGCGTGGCAGGAAATTAAGGCATCCGTTTTGCGAAAATTCTTGATCTATGTTCTCTCATAGTTTTCGTTAGTGGTTCTGTCTATCAAACAAAGCGAAAATGTGCTTTGGGTTCAAGCTTCACTGCGGGGCCTTTGCCCCAAGTCTGTCTCTGATTTTGACACTTGGTGGTTCTGGGCAGGGGGCACTGCCTGAAATAGTCGAGGGCTTTTTCCGTGCAGGTTATTCCACGTTTGGACAATTTTGAGTTGGTTTTGTATACATGAAGCTAGTACATTTTGAATGAAATTTGAACTGATACAGTAACTAAAGCAAGTTGTTTTCGTTTTTAAATTTTAAGCACGTGTGAAACAAAAAGTTTTTATTTTCTAGATGAATCACGAAAAGATAACTATCCCAGTGGCGTTGTGAGTTAAAAAGTAAGTGGGGCACGAACTTGCCATTTTCCGACAGATAGGCCTACTGTCAATTGCCGAGAGAATTCCAACAGACAGTTACAAATTTCGGAGAGAGGAGATGACGGGTGCTCAAAATTTGGATTTTGTCCTTGAATTCTTCCAAAAGGGGTTATTAGCCCCAAATTTTGCATTTTGGACGACGATTTTCGGACGAGGAAAACTTTTAGACAAGAAGATTTTCTTACAATTTTTGACAGCCAATTTTTTAGAGGGTGGCGGATGGCAATTATTGCTCACCTTGGCTTTCCCGTTCCCCGGCCATGACCCCATTGGCGACTTCACCAAAACGCATTCACTCGTGGCTGTGCTGGCTTGGTAGTGTAAGGGTTAAAGTGTTGAACTTGCGATCGCGATGTCCTGGGTTCGACTCCACACCAAGGTCAACTCAGCCTTTCATCCCTCCGGGGTAGGTAGATAAAGTAGGCCTACCGGCCTGTCCGGCTGGGGTTAGGGCAGGGCACGTTCACCTGTGTCGGGCGTCAGTAAACATTGTGTGATCCCATATGGCAGATGACATTCCGTTGCTTTGAGATTGGTTTCGCACGAAGAGTTGCTCCATTTGGTCTAACCGTTTTGTCGGTTGTGACGTGTGTCAGAAAAGTCGTGTTGCGCGAGTTCGTGCGTTTGTGAGGCAAGCTGCTGCAAGGAAGGGAAATGCCAATGCGTGGCGACCAAAGGCCAGTGCAGCTGCAATCCATGCTGCTGCAAGTAATCCCGACCGACTGAGCAGGCGATGATCCGACCGGCGTCACCAACACGCGCACTGATACACAGCTTCGATGTTTCTGCCATGACACTGAACTGCAACTGCTCGCTAAATCGTTAAAATTGAGTTTGTGTAGTAGTTATTGCTGAATTGTATTAATTAAACGGTGATCTTTCTTTTCGCTTGCATAGGCCTATATTTGCTACTGTGAACTTGTTTACCTCTTGTATGCTACTTAGTTGTGATTATACTGACATGGTTCAAGGTTATCCAAAGTCGTTTGGTTTGGTAAAGAAAGCGGCGCGGAGGCCTATAGGTTGTTGTTGTAGCCCCCATTATGCAGCATTGCAATGCAGGCTGCAGCTGACTATTACAATCAGGGACTGTAGGTCTAGATCCTAGTACGTATAGGCTACTTTGTTCTCTTTCGCAGCCTTTGACATTGTGAGAATACCGAAAAGCACCATTGCGCTGCCTGTCATTTAACGCACTCGTTCTGGGTAAAACATTTCAGATTTCTCATGGTTGAATTTTATCTGGCAAAAACTATCGTCCTGAATCTATGTGAATGTGAAGTATGGAAAATGTGTGGTTGTAGACTCCTAGTTTTGGGTCGTTTTGACAGCTGCTGTCGTGCTAACGGTAAAATTATTAATATATTCTCGACAGCTATAGCAGGCCTAGGCCTATTGATGAAGTTTATTCGCCATGACAGGCAGTAAAAACATTAATTAGGTCCATGAAATATTGGTCGATTTTAGTGTATTTTTTAAACGTTAAACATGGTGAAGAAACTTGACGTAAATGACTGTGGTTATGACCGTCGCACCTTACTGTTGTTACGCAGTCTTAGTTTGGCCGTTTACAACAATGATTTCATACTGGGTATAGCTTCGGTGGAAAAAATCACTGTGTGCTCTGAATACGTTTTTGTAGTCTGCTAAATACGGATGTTTTAGTGAGCATGTTTATTTGTCAAAACGACAGCAAAATTATTGCTCCTTAGCCTAGAAGTAGTCTCAACAAACTCTGTGTAGATTTATTGTGTGATTATGTTGAGTCCTGAGACACAATCAGCAGTAAGCTTAATCATGCTATCGGGAGTATTCTGGACTAGAAATGAGCAGCACGTCTACGCACATAAATGTACAAAAGATTAGTTTATACACTTGTTAACGGCAACATTTAAAGACTTGCACATCGAAAACAGCAAAAATTACAAAAGGTGATATTGCCCGCATCACACTGACTGTGTGTCAATGTGCTGCTGAATAA
>Ga0056128_1005749_pt1 | contig 15603 bp, 5 predicted proteins | sample WorMetLIZISLAND2_FD_71113 | JGI IMG/M metagenome (GOLD analysis project Ga0056128, IMG submission 71113) | Marine gutless worms symbiont microbial communities from Max Planck institute for Marine Microbiology, Germany - Olavius geniculatus... ...
AAATTAGAGGGGGGGTAAAATTTTCCCGGCATCAAAGTCACGTGGCCCGAACTCAAATGCATTGGCATACGCCGAACGCGCATTGTCGACTTAGGGTAGGTCAACATGAGCGCCTAAAACTTTGTTTATAGTAAACCGAATTTTACAAAAATTTTTTTGTTAAACGCGGAAAGGATCGCTCTCGTCAACGCCGTTTAGATTTTGTCACTATCTTTATCGTTTCCAGAGATATTTGCGCTCATAATCAAAAGTTGTCGTAAAACGTACTAAATTTTGGACGTTTTTTGCCCTCCCAAATTTTAAAGGGAAACGTAGCCGCCGAAAGTTGTACGTACGTTATCACCCCGACATAGAGCCGCGTCAAGTGAAAAAGTTTCGTCAGGCTACACTCCCTAACTCCGAAGTTATAAGCGCTCCTTTATTGCATTTTAAACCAATTTTTGACCACCCTTTGAAAGAAGTTGTAAGGGGGGCCGCCGTCCCCAGTGGGGGGTGCGCTAGTTAGAATTGGTCATTCTCTAGCGCGTGTAAAAATTTGGAAGCGCAGCACCCCCTAGGGGCCAAAATATGGTTTTCCGAAAAATGCGACTTAGGGTAGGTCAAAATGAGCGCTTATAACTTTGTTCGTAGTAAACGGAATTTTACAATTTTTTTTTGTTCAACGCCCAAAGAAACCTACTCGTCAACCTTCTTATATTTTGTCGCTATCTTTACTGATTCCAGAGAAATTCGCGGTCAAACTCAAAAAATGTCGTAAAAAGTACTAAATTTTGGATATTTTTTGCCCTCCCAAATTTTAACGAAAGCGGTGCCCCCAAATTTCGTACTTGCGTTAACACCCCAACCTAGAGCCGCGTCAAGTGCCAAAGTTTCGTTAAACTACACCTTTTAACTCCGAAGTTATAAGCGCTTCTTTATTGCATTTTAAGCCAATTTTTGACTCCCCTTTGAAAGATGTTGTAAGGGGGGCCTCCGTCCCCGGTGGGGGGTGCACTAGTAAGACCTGGTGATTCTCTAGCGCGTGTAAAAATTTGGGAGCGCAACACCCTTTAGGAGCCGAAATATGTTTTTTTTTCTAAAAATGCGCTTTCGGTGGGTTTAAACTCACATCTAGATCTCCAAGGTTACTGGACCGATCTTTACCGGACTTGTTTCGCCTAACGCGGGAGAAATCGCTGTCGAATGAATAACTCACCGATTTTGAATATCTGCATTTGTTCCGGAGATATTCGCCGCCAAACTTCGAAGTCGACCGAAATCAGGCGAAATTTTGCATGTTTTTGGCCCCTAAAAATTTTTGGGGGAGGCTCCCCCAAAATTTTGGACTGGGATTATTAAATAAAACGCAGCATCGAGCATCGTGCAAAATTTCGCGCCGATCGGCCGTCGGAGCTCGGAGATTACGCGAGGAAAAAAAACTAAAAATTTGGGGCAAAGCCCAACGTGAGTCCGCCCGGCGCCCTAAGTCCATTTGGGGGAAAAATTTTGAGAGGTAAAATTCCCCCGGTAGCAAAGTCACGTGGCCCGCACACAAATGCAGTAGCATACGCAAAACGCGCACTATTGACTTAAGGTGGGTAAATATTAGCCGCGTAATCTCTGGTGTTAATGGACCAAAGTTCACACAATTTTTTTTGTTTAACGCATATTAATTGTGCTTGATAACGCTTTTACTGCTTGTCGATAGCTCTATTCGTTCAAGAGATATTTGCAGTCAAACTCGAAAATTGTCGTAAAACGTACTAAATTTTGGACGTTTTTTTGCCCTCCCAAATTTTAAAAGGACAATGACCCCCAAAAGTTGCACTCGCGTTATCACCCCCATCTAGCAGCACGTCACGTGGCAAAGTTTAATAAAGCTACTCCCTCTGGCTCCAAAGTTTTCGCGGCGAATACGCTACATTTTAAGCCAATTTTTTATCAGTTTGTGAGAAAAAAAATTAAAAGGAGGTTCCCGTCCCCGATGAGAAATGCGCTAGTAAGACTTAATCATTTTCTAGCGCCTGTAAAAATTTGGGGGCGCAGCACCCCTTAGGGGCCAAAATATGGCTTTCGAAAAAATTTGATGTTGGTGGGTAAACAGTAGCCGCGTAATCTCTGATGTTAGTGGACTGAAGTTTACACAATTTTTTTATTTAACGCGAAATTAACTGTGTTTAATAACGTCGTTTACCGCTTGTCGATATCCCTATGCAGTTCAAAGATATTTGCGCTCAAAGTCGAAAGTTGTCGTTAAACGTACTAAATTTTGCGCGTTTTTTGCACTCCCAAATTTTAAGGGAGCGGTGCCCACTAAAAGTTATACTTGCGTTATTTTTCCCATATAGCAGCACGTCACGTGGCAAAGTCTCATGAAGCTACTCCCTTTGGCTCCAAAGATCTTTCGTCTAATACGCTATATTTTAAGGGAATTTTTGACTTTCCTTTGAAAAAAGTTGTAAGGGGGCCCCCGTCCCCAGTAGGGGGTGCGCTAGTAAGACTTGGTCATTCTCTAGCGCGTGTAAAAACTTTTGAGCGCAGCACTTTTTAGGGGCCGAAATATGGTCTTCAGAAAATTGCGCTTTAGGTGGGTACGATTTCACATTTAAATCTCCAAGGTCACTGGACCAAACTTTACCGAACTTGTTTCGCCTAACGCAGGAGAAATCGCCATACACGAAATGACTATTCGATTTTGAATGTTTTCATTCTTTCTGAAGATATTCGCCGCCGAACTTCGAAGTCATCTGAAATCGGGCCAAATTTTGCATATTTTTTGCCCGCAAAATTTTTTGGGAGTGCGCCCCCCCAAAAATTTTGGACCGGCATTATAAAACTCGGTTTAGTATTGACCATCATGCAAAATTTCACGCCGGTCGGCCCACGCACCTTGGAGATCTCGCGAGGAAAAAAACATCATGCGTAAAACAGAAGTCCTTCCGAAAACTATCGTTTTCGGGCGGACTAACTAGAAATTTAGGGCAAAACCCAACGTGAGTTTGCCCGGTGCCCTAAGTCCGATTGGAGGATATTTGGAGGAGGGAGTAAAAAGAAGGATGGGGAGAATTTCTCCGGCATCAAAATAATGTGGCCCGAAGTCAAATGCATTGGCATACGCCAAACGCGCTGTGTCGACTTAGGGCAGGTCAACGTGAGCGCTTATAACTTTGTTCGCGGTAAACCGAATTTTACAAGTTTTTTTGGTTTAACGCCTAAAAGAACGTACTCGTCAACGCCTTTTAGATTTTGTCGCTATCATCAACGTTTCCAAAGATATTTGCGCTCAAAGTCGAAAGTTGTCGTAATACGTACTAAATTTTGGACGTTTTTTGCCCTTCAAAATTTCAAGGGGGCGGTGTTCCAAAATTTCGTACTTGCGTTAACACCCCAACTTAGAGGCGCGTTAAGTGCCAAAGTTTTGTCTGGCTATATTCCCTAACTCCGAAGTTATAAGCGCTCCTTTATTGCATTTTAAGCCAATTTTTGACTCCCTTTTAAAAAAAGTTGTAAAAGGGGCCCCGCCGCCGGTGGGGGGTGCGCTAGTAAGACTTGGTGATTTTCTAGCGCGTGTAAAAATTTGGGGACGCAGCACCCCCTAGGGGCCGAAATATGTTTTTTTCGAATAATGCACTTTGAGTGGGTACGATTCAACATCGAGATCTCCAAGATCACTGGACCAAACTTCACCGGACTTGTTTCTTCTAACGCAGGAGGAATCGCGGTCGACGGAATAAAAATCAGATTTTAAATATATTTATCCGTTTCGAAGATATTCGTTGCCAAACTTTGAAGTCGTCTAAAATAGAACCAAATTTTGCATGTTTTTGGCCCCTGAAATTTTTTTGGGGTGTGCCCCTCAAAATTTTAAACTGGCATTATAAAATTAGGCCTAGTATTTACCATCACGCAAAATTTCATGCCCGTCGGCCCACGCATCTCGGAGATCTGGCGGTCGAAATAAAATTAAAAGAAACATCTGGGTTAAAACATAAGTCCTTCCGAAAACTATCGTTTTCTGGCGGACTATACACATCAAAAAGTTATGTAGAATATAAAACACAGTCACAATTCAATTACTGCTACCGTGTACATAGTCCTATGATGCATTTATACAGTGTACGGTTATGTTCGACAGTCTACCGTGTTCAATGGCAAAACGCATTAAAACTAGATTTTTATTAATTTACCATGGAAGATTCAGCTGCAGATCAATTTCGTTATATGAGCCAATTAAACTTAGCCTAAAAATGTAAATCAAGCATTAATACTTAAGTTTCCAGCTAACATAACAGTACGGCTGTAGACAAACTTTCTTTCTCAATTTGCCGAAAAACGGATAAAATAGACATAATGCGTTTTATCAAAGTAGGGTAAACATGTTTTACTGTATGCATTAATAATTTTATAATACTTTGGCAAACATAAACCTATTTCTTCTGCTGCACACTAAGTTATGTTTTTATCCAAGATAGGCCTATGCATAGTACCTTAGCACGGCAGTTAAGAGTTCACCTCTAGGTCTTTCAGAAATAAGAAAACGCCGTTCCACTTTGGATAAAGTGGCCACGTTTCAACTCACTTCAAAAAAGTATTTTTTAATTAAATAAAAAATGACAGTTTTTTGCTTTGTTTTAAGTTATTATAAGTAAGAATCCAGTAAGTTACAGTCCAAGTCACAAAAATAAAAACCCAAGATCGACTGTACTCTACAGCCGGACTCGAGTGCTACAACACTAAATTATGCAATATACATTTGCCGTTGAGTACATAATACGCAGCTGTGTGTATTTAATAAAGTCACTTGTCCCGGTGCTGTTATAACTTTTTTTCTGACTTTTGTGGTAATTAACTTATTGTTAATAATGCTGACTTTTTCTTACCTGCTTTGTCTGCAATATGATTGTGTTTTGATTGCATGCTTTTATTTGTTATTGAATGTAAAAAAATGTTGGTGATTACCATTACTGACGTTAGTCCGTTAATATTAATATTAGCAGTAGGCCTACAGTCATTAAAATTTCGAATAAAAATACATTAATCAAAAACTTTATTAAGTATGCATAATAACATAACGGCAAGCATTTCAGTCGGCTTTTTAGAAAAAAGTTAACAAGGCAGGACTGGTGTCAGTGTTTGCTGGTAGCACATGTGCAGTTGCAAATTCGTTTCACTCTTTTTTTGCATTTTTTATTAAAGACTATGATGCACCTTTAAACTATGTAACTATGTAACTATGTCGTGCAATATAATTTTGCATTTGCGACAGATCAGCTGGGCACTTATGCCGTTTAAAAAGCTTTAATTTACTTATATTTGCCTGTTTATGCAAAAATGCACTTGCTCTACAACGCACTGTTTGGATAGGTCTACAGTACGCAGTGACACTGCAAACAGTGAGATAAACTAGGCTTCGCAAGTATTAGCTTAAAAAAGCCTCAGTCTGTGAATAGGTCTGTGAATGCAACGCAACAATTGCGGCTGATACAACAAAGCTCAATCAAATATTCATAGAAGATAAAGCCATTGTAACTTATAGTAAATATAGTGTAAACTTACAGCAGTTAAATGTATTTGATTCATTGCAAAAAAAATGATTGCTAAAAAGTTATAGCGGTTGCAGTGCAGCCTTTATTGCATTCGGACAGGTTCATTTACGGAAAATGACTACTAAGCTCGTAACAACATCAATGAGTTAGCTGCGCGTAACACGCGGGGGTTATCGCTGCTGGTCCGCCGCAGCCACTGTCGGCGCCGGACACGTGGGCGTTACCTGTACCGGCATCAGCTGCAGCGAACGAGCTAGCAATTTTTTCCAAGTATTAGCAAAATAGGGCAATTTCAGCAAAGTAGCAAATAAATGAATGAATCCGGGCAAAAACAAAATGAAGCAATTTTAGTAAAAGGAGATATCAATTAACGATCCTTCACCGCTCCCTATTGAACTTAAATTCGCATCGAATTTAAAGAAAAATGAGGAAAAAAAAGGGGGAGGGGAAAGGAAAGATGGGGAGGGGGTTAAAAAGGAAAAAAAGAAAAGAGAGTGCCGTTGATCGGTTGTCATACATATGATATCACTAATGGGGTGGAAAGAAAAGAAGGGTCGACGACTCAGCTTTGCCCATTCGGGCCAAATTTAAAAGTGATTTTAAAGAGAATAAACTCGCGGTATATTAATTCACAATTTATACAACCTGAACAAAAGAAATTTGGGAAAATGAAATTTCTTCAATAAAACCAACCGGATAAAATAAAATAAAATAATTTATTAAATTTAGAAGAAAAATAGCCAAAAGAGAATAAAATAATTTAAATAAATAATTTTAACCTGGCATGCCACATTGCTTCCTCACAAACTTGAATGCACTCTGAATGCAAAGAAAAAGTAGGGGAAGGAAAAGTAGGGTGGATGAAATTTAGGTGCGAAGTCCACACAACCACTCAAGTAATAGATACAGTAACTGTTCACGGTGCGCGCATGTCCGGTAATGTTCGGCGAAAACGGTCGCAAGCTCAGGACGCTCGACCAAGCATCGTAATACGCAAATTATGCTGTTCGTAACAAAAAGAATATAATTCAAACAAACGGTTCAAACTAGTAGCAAATACTGAATGTAATGAATGTGAAACAATATCAACGTCAATGTCCATCAAAGTCAATGTAGACAATAACTGCGAATATCAAACCAGATTTACGCAACATCTATTCAACATCTATTCAAGATATTCTCAATGAAAACATGAGTAAGCAATACAAAGATATGCAAGATAGAGAGATGAAAGAGTAGCTGTTGACAATGTTGACATCAGGTCGAGCGCAAAAAAGGGACATTGGGTACACGACAAAATGTGATTATATGTAAGTAAATGCGAATAAATGCAAAATGCCAAAATACGGGACAACGACAGCGTCCTGGTGAACAAAATTTAAACGGCCGTAGCCCGAACAATTTGAATATATTGTCAGCAAACAAAGGGACAAAAAGCTAACGGTACGACACGGTAAACGAAACGGTACTAAAACGAAACGGTGCACTGGAACGGAGCAGAGCGCTGGAACGAAACGGTGTAGTAGTCTGTGACGTCAGATACAGTTAATGCTCGATTTTTGGAGGACAGCCAAGGCGAAATGTCACTTGTCGAGACCAGCTTGAGTAAATGAATGTAATGTTTTGAGTAACCGAAAACGGAACGTCGGACATGAAACTCCAATCAGGAAATGTCAAGAAACAACCAGAGGATGATATAGTCCGGATATAGTCGACAATCAGATGATGACGTAGCATTTGTCGTTGTTCCGCTCACCGGCATGCAATCTGACTGGAAGGCCGGACAAAATATCTATGGTGACAAAGTCCATCGGGGCCCCTGCTATGATGTTTCGCATGTGTCCGGGAGATACTTGAGCCGTTGTCAGTTCGAGCGTTTCGAACTTTCAATTTCCTATATAGACGTGTAGTTTAGGTTAAGAGTTAACAATCGTTATGTTAGTCTGTTAATTACTGTTAAAACAAATTTAGTATATAAAACTTAATTTTTATGCTATGAAATAGTATGAATCGTCTTTTTAAATATGCGGTTATTCTTGTCTGCAGTATCTACATCAGCATTTTAAAAACATGAAACATTTGTTCATTATTGGTTTTACTGAAATGTTTGACGGTGTAGGCCTATGACAGACAAGTATGTTACATCACACGTTACATTTTCGTTAGTTCATTAACTTTGAAGAACATTTCATTTTACTAATGTTAATTGCGTTTTGTTATTGTACTCTATTGGAACATTGCATATTTGTTAATTTGGAATTTTTTTGAAATAGGGGTAAAATTTTAAATTCAGTTTATGCAATATTTTGCTAAAAAAGTTATTTTTGTTGTAGCCTAAGTCCAATAATACCAATATGTTCAAAATGTATATTGTAATTCAATTATCTAAAATTGCAGTAGGACAGTAATTCATTAGAGCTTTATTCGAGTGTGGGGTTTAGGGGGCGATTTTTGCGTCCTATAGCTGAAAAAACATGTTATTTTAATACATGTTTTAAAATTTTTTAATGTACAGTTACATTCCATAACACATATTTTGGTTGTCATTTCTCCAGTGCATTGTGACTACATGTAATCACTCATTGATGCGGTTTTAATACGAAGGAGTATTAGATGAACTATGTTTCGCTTCGGTGGGTCTTCGCGCAAACGGTTGCAATCCTCTGAATTAATGATAATCGTGTATTAGTGGCTATTATTTTCCGACGGGACATATCGTGTTAGACGCAGATCTAATGAGTGTTATTTTAGACATTAGCCGGAGTCTTAGCCTTGGCTGCCTACGTGTATAGCAGCTCGGCTAAGCCTATGGAATTATTTCGATACCCAGACGTGAGCTTAGACTGGCAGTGCAGACAGGAGTAAAGGCAAAGGAAATAGGTCTGCAGCGAGTAGTCTGCGGCTAAGGCATTTCAGCGTAAGCACAGACTCTCGTTTGACTTCTTTTTTGGCTTTCACCTTTCGACGGCAGTTTGCTTCAGGTACAGCCGCGGACAGATTATTGAGGTTACTTCGGGCAAGAGTAGCTGCAAGACCTGTAGCGCGTCGAATTGCTGCATTCTAAGCTGTGTGCGGTATAGAGGCAACAACTAGGCAGCGATAATAATTGTTCAGCATCAGCTAGGCAACCGCGCCGCTGACACTAAGCAACTGACGCACTGCGCTGTAAAGAAAACACAACTGGCGCTACTTCATCAAACACCAGCCAAGAACGCTACTTTTTAACAGATTATCTAGGCAAACCAGCAGCAGCTCGTGTGACTAAAAGCACACGTTGTGCAGATATACAGGTTGTAGTGCCTGTGCTCCCATGCTACAGACAACGAGACCGCTCGTAGACTTAATCCAATGGCACGATGGTACGAGACGATTCGGATTTGACTAAGCAGCCATAGAGTCTATCTATATACAGGACATATTCGGTGATTCACAGAGTTGCACTTTATTTATCGGAGGTACAGCCCCACGCATTTTTTACGACGATGAGATATTGTCTCAGCGCTATTGCTGACTACGTGATTTATGTATCGGACCACACGAGCACTGCGTGATTGATTTCACTGAGAACATTTGTTATTTACAACCACGAAAGACGGTTGAACACTATTATGCGACACAGCTACATGCTGCTAATTATTTATGGTATCATCGACACAAAGTTACACACTGCTAATGTGTGGGCATCATTGAGCCGTCACGACTGACACTAGAGTGTTTATTACGTCGATTGCTGGTGACAGTTCTGACATGAGTCGCGTTTGAGACTATATTCGTTTATTATTATGAGCAAAAAATTATTGACGTGTGTGCACCGTCATAATTTAATTGAGTTTTAATTTTTTTATCTACGAGTTTGTTTCTCTCATGCCATGACTTTTATATCAGTGGTTATATATCGACAATGAAAAATGTGATATGAGCTCATTGAATAGCCGATCTAGTAATCATTCAAGTGCTTTTCTGAACATGGTTGTGTGAGAAATAGTGACGTATATTTGTCACAAATCTTCGTTACACTCATTTAATTGAGTTCGTACAACGGATGACAAGCATAATCACTTTGCTGAGAGGTCATGACGTGGTGAGATTTTATGAATGAATGGACTTTGCGCCATGGTATTTTTGGTGCATGCTTATTTACTTGCACAGGCAAGCCGGAAAGGGCTTCGCCACATCTACAGAGCTGACAGACTCGTAACTCGGACATGTGACACTATGGGGACTATCATCTACCCTTAACTACTAACAATGAATACTGACATGCATTGGGGAATATACCTAAACTTGAAAATTTGTGACATTTCGGGATTTTATAAATTTATATTAATTGTATGTTAAGAGTTATCATTATTCATCATCATTTGTTATTGTTAATTTGTTGGAACATATTTACTGTTGTTGAAAGTGTTGTTTGTTAGTCGCATTCGTGACGAGATGATAAACTGGTCGGTGGGATCGGGCGACTTCGGTTCAATTGCGCAAGCGTCGGCAAGTACACATTCTCGCAGGTTCCGCGGTCTACTCGACCGTCGTGACATAAAACCGACAATGCTGATCGGGCTACGAAGTCGTCTGTGCTCCTCCGATCAACTCATTTTTGCTGGTTTTTTTCTGCTTATGGTCATCGGGTAAATATTTTTTATGTGCATGCTTTGTTTTATTTGTGAAATTATTACTGTGTTTCTATGCTGCTTCTGTTAAGATAGTCGTCTTCGGCAATGTCAACTGAGGTTTTTTGCGTTCTTTAATAACATTCTCGATAACTAATTTGCATTTTTTATGACTTTTAATTTAATTAGTTTGGCCCTTTGGTTCATAAACATTCAGAGCTGCATAAGTTCTGTCTATCTATATGAACATTAAACTTTGATTGTATTCTATATTCTTTATTGGTCGCAGAATGAGTTTTTAAATTTATTTTTTCTTTATATAGTACAGGCATGCTACGTTATTTTTGTGTGGGTTCCACTTCCTCTACAGTTATTTTCTGGTTTTACATTTGTTTTTTTAAATGTGCGGACACATTTTTTTGGAAAAAAAAAATAAAAGACAGCTTGTTGGTAGCTTGGCTTAACTAGAGACATTTATTTTACCCTGTAGGCGTAGAAAGCAGTGTTAGGAAGCGAGCTACGTTTAAAATAAAACTGGCTCGTATTGGCAGAAAGCGTAGCTAGAAAAACCGGTAGTGTGACATTAATGTTACTCTCTTTGAAGTCGTCGGTTGACGTTAGTGTTACCGGGAGTAACTGGGGGTAGTGCGGCGACCGCCCATGCGGAGATTGTGGGCGGAGCTTGCGTGCACAACAACGTTGCCGTCGTCGACTCAGACTGTCGGCGACTCAAAAGTGCTCAACTCCAAACCTAACGTTGATTAACGCATTATTATATTGCTGATATTGTTGTGGACTGCATTGAGAAAGTGTGCTTTAATTATTATTTTAACACGTTTATTTGACAGCTTTTGGCTTACTAAAAGTTACTGTCGCTTCTGCAGTGATATAACTTGGACTGTAGGACGATCGTATTACTTCAGTATGAACAGAGACTTTTTACTTCACGCTATACTTTATACTGTAACATGTGTACAGAATGTACATTTCATTTTTAAAAATAAGAATTTTGGCCCTGCTATTTTAATGAGTTTCAAAGAGTGTGCCTTGTAGAGAATTAATTCGTCTGTAGAAGCTGGAACATGTAGGTATATTCACGTACATAAGTTAATGGCATAGGTTAGTATACAGATTAGCCGACGCACAACAATTGCCTACACCTGATTGCCCGACACATAACTTGATAGCAACCAATCACAGACTTCGCTACGCTTCGCTGGCCGCGCCTCACCTCGCCACGCCCCGCGGTAACAGTAACGTCACTTCGTGCCTCAAGCTGAGTAACACTAATGTCGCATAATCAAAAAAACCAGGCACATTTAACTGTCTGCTGCTTCTGCGACGTACTAGGGACGTAGATAAAATATTTCTGTTTGCCACGAAAGCGTTAGCAGCAGCGCAGGTCCTCTGTCTAGTCAGACGAGCTCTAAACATCGGTCTGTGCGGAGCTCTTCTAGCTGTCGCAATGTAGCGTATGTGATAGCGGCGTCATCGCTGTGGTGACGTCGTAGCTGTGTGTTCCTGACCTATAAAACCTCGCCAATAAATGTTATTACTGTAGATACCGTTCTGAGTCGTCTCTGTGTTTCCTAGAACCGCCTTTGGACGATATGGAAAAACCAATAGCAGTCTGACAGTTGGAGTGACGCCACCAGCCTGTCTACTTCCTGATGGAGCTAATTCCCCAGAACACCCAAAACATCCAGTAAGAAGGCGACCAACCACCTTTTTTACAAATAGACTATAACTCGACATATGTACAAGATGTCTCCGAGGTTAAGTCCAGAGTTAATCTTTGTCGCGTTTATTCATGGAAAAACTAACCAGAGTTTGCTAATCCGCGAGTTAAACCCATAGACCTTTACATTAAACCTCGTTCATATAACCACACCATGAATCAAAAGTTTCGATTGACGGCAGTAGGCCTAGTCATGTAGCTGTTTATTTACGGCCCACTATAGGCTTATGAATTACATGGCATGTCTATATTTAAATGGCAATTAATGTACAGTGTATTCCAACAAAATGCAATAAATGCAATGCAACGCATCGCAACAACTGTGAAAATGACAATTTTAATACATAATCGCCATTACAATTATTACAAAAATTGTTAATATTGTCAGCTTTACTGCGTATCACTTCTATGTAAAAGTCGACTGTTCCGCGTGAGGCACGCCGCGAGGTCAAGATCACTCGTGCAGACGACATTTTATTTACAGCAACATGGCGAATTGCGCCCATAAAAAAGTGCAATCATGTTGTGATAACTTCGTTGACTATAATGATAGAATTCACTACGAAAAACGACTTCACAGTTTTTTTGTTTTATGGTTCATCGATCTACGACTGTGAAAAGTTTGCAAATATTTATGCGAATCAGCTTTCATCTTGCATTAATTGCAGTTAACCTTAACCTTGTTATACACGGCTCAGATTTCAGATTAAAAGGCTGAAACATTAAGCTAAGTTAACCTCGCAAAATTGAAAGGTTAACTGTGCGAGTTTTGTCTGAAATAACCGACTGAGTTAACCCACTGATGTATCGTGAATCAACGCGACAAAAATTAAGTTTTGGAGTTACCGACTTTAACCTATAGGTTATCTTTAACATAAACGTAAATAAATCGGCCATAAGCGGGTGATGCATGCAATATTAGTTTGTTTATTTATAGGCCTATGGCCATTTTGTAGACAGAAAAGGAATTTTGTTCAGTATTGTCAGCAATGCAGGCCAGCGGTGACGTCATACCTGACGAGTGCCGTCTGCTTTGTTCCGTCACACCATTTGGTAGTAAGTAACAGTTGTAAGCGGCATGGCTACTATAAGAAATAATCTGAAGCGCAATATCGTAGTAACTAATCACCAGTAGGAAAACAGTATTTTAGTAATAAAACCGCAAATATGAATGTAAAAATCATCAGTTTATACACTTGTTAACGGCAACATTTAAGGACTTGCACATCGAAAACAGCAAAAATTACAAAAAAATGATATTATTCAGCAGCACATTGACACGCAGTCAGTGTAATGCGGGCTTTTGTATTTGCATTTAAATGTTGCCGTTAACAAATGTATAAACTAATGTTTTGTACATTTATATTAATGCCATTTTGCAGGAGTGATGCCAGCCATTGTGGGAAATAGAAATGTAACCCAAATTTTTAATAGTAATAAATTCAAAATAACGACGGCCGCCATTTCGCATTTTGTTTATCGCCTGTAACTCGTTTGATGTTGCATACATTTGCAAAAAATTTGGCATGTAAACTCATTTTATGGTCCTACGTAGGGATATACCATAAGGTTAAACAAAAAATTTAAGATGGCCGCCGCCGTCATACTGGATTTTTGCACAAACACTAATAACACGCTTGCCGTTTAAAATAGATTAATAAAATTTTGCACGTGTGTAGCCAGCTACTACAGGAATTAGCCAATATGACCAAAATTAGCAACAGTAATAAATTTAAGATAGCTGGATTGTTATTGCATATAATTGCACGAAATTTGACACATGTACTCAATTTATGGTCCTACGTACGGATTGACTATAATATTAAACAAAAATAAAATTCAAGATAACGGGGGTTGCCAACTTTGATTTTAGCACAAACTCCAATATATCAGCTGTTGTTAGAGTTAGATTAATGTAATTTTGCAGAATTGTAGCCAGCTATTGCAGGAAATGGAACATGTAACCAAAATTAGCAATAGTAATAAAATTAAGATGACGACGACCATTATTGTAAATTATATATAAAAAAACCTCCAGCAATTTATTTAATGTTGTATAAGTGCTGATGTAAAATTGCAAAAGCCAAAAAGTATAAGCACGAACTAATGTATTAGCTTAAACATTTAATCTGTTTTCAGTAGTCAGATATAAATGTCTAAGCTAATAATAATAAGAAGAAGAAAAAAAAGAAGAAAACATTTATATAGCGCACTATCATTTCAAAAAAATCTCTAGTGCGTTTGGCGGTCGAGTATGAATACTGCAAGTTTATAGTGTCCGCAAAAAACGAAACGAAACTGCGACAGGTCCGGTAATGACAGTACTTGTGCAAACTGTTCAAACATCAGATTGTAAATCCGTTGACTGTACGCTGATGACGTTGTCGGTTGGCTTCCACAATCCATCGTTACACGGAAGTCTTGTGCACGCTGGTCAGCAAGGCACGCCGTCACGGTCGAATGCGTACAATCGCAGACACGCGTACGCACGGCCACGGCAGCCTGGCCTAAAGACGCGCACGTCCAACATGTCGGCCAGCACGTGTTTGCACAAAACAAGACATCGTGACATGGCAAGTGTCAACGACGGACGAAACAAGGCGTCAAATCAGCAAACCAGAACAGCCAAACGGACCATCATAAGCAGCGCTTCAATACAGCAAAGCATCATGTCGCAAAACGCACTCTTGCCGTAGCAAAACACTAAAACATGCAGCACTTCTCAAACACGCCTCACGCTGCAAGCAGCGCAAACATAGATAATGACAACCCTTTATGTGAAACCGCAAATTTAGTCTACATACTAAATTTTACGCAGATGAGTGAAAAATCAGTTGAATTTACTACTTTTTTGATTCTGGTCACGTGATTTATTACCAGTAGCAACTAACCACATTTCTGCAAAATTTTATGTACCTTTTTCAGTCCGCAGCTGATTTGTTATGCTTTGTGCTAAAATACAAAATGGTGGCCGTCGTTATGTAGAATTTTATTTTTGTTCGATTTTATAGCATATCTACATGCAGAACGTCAAACTTAGCTCGCATATGAAATTTTGTGCAAGTGCGTGCAAAGCAGATAAATTATGAGCTTTAAACGGAATTCAAAATGACGGCCGCCGCCATCTTAAATTTATTATTTTTGGTCGTTTTTTTTACACAGTCAACTTCTGGTAGCAGCCGACAACATCACTGCAAAATTACATTAGCCTATGTCAATCGGCGGCTGAGTTTTTACCCCCGCCAAGGAGGTTATGTTTTTGCCGGATTTTGTTTGTCTGTTTGTGTGTGTGTGTTAGCAAGGTAACTCAAAAATTTATAAACGGATTTTTTTGACATTTTGCGGGTATGTCAAACATGGCATAAACAGTAGGTGATTCAATTTTAAAGGCAATCCGGCAGGAATCGTGAATTCTGGATTACTTTAAAATTTTCGTTACCATTGGTTAAAAGGGGCATACGGGAACCGCTGGCAAAGCGGCAGCGTATTCTGTATGCCGGACTTACCAACTTTTGAAGAACTAGGTGATGCCGCAGACGATCAATTGTTTAACAAAACTGTTTTAAACTGCAACCATGTTTTACACAGACTATTGCCATTATCATCTACAGCGTCACAGCACTATAATCTTAGGCGTCGTATGCACACACTTTCGCTTCATGAGCGTGGCACATATTTATCTGACTGTTATTTTGTCATTCGTATGTTATATAAACACAGTTATTAAGTT
>Ga0056128_1005752_pt1 | contig 15601 bp, 8 predicted proteins | sample WorMetLIZISLAND2_FD_71113 | JGI IMG/M metagenome (GOLD analysis project Ga0056128, IMG submission 71113) | Marine gutless worms symbiont microbial communities from Max Planck institute for Marine Microbiology, Germany - Olavius geniculatus... ...
ACAATGTACATCACTCATGTTGTCAGTGTTTGCACATTCATTCACGCTACTCCCGTTCTCAAATTCTGTACTGGCTAAGCTTACAATCAATACATTTACCGGTATGTGTCCTGCGATGTCCTGCAGTTTTCTTGCACATCCAGAAATATTAGTATCGCCACATAACCGCTATAATGTGGCTATATAATGCTCTAAAATTAAAGAAAGCCTGTAGTTTTACTGTTTTTAGCACTTTTTGGTGGTTATTCAGAGTGTCCTGCAGTGTCCTGCGGTTTTCAGTCATACCCTCGTTTCGTGCAAAGAGTCAACCAAATACAGCAAATTGTTTAACCAAAGTCAGACTTGACTGGATTAGCAAAAACAGCCAGATGCTAAACCTGCCATTATCAGGGCCAAAATCTGGTAATCGATACTTCTCAATATAAACCATCTAGCAATTTAGCCAGTTAATTTAATTAAAGCAGGTCAAACTCGTTAGGCATCCTGTGGTGTCCTCGGTGTTTAGGCAAACCCATTTTCCCAATATTTTTGGTTATCTTCATCATTATGCCCTCTTCCTGTGGCGTCATTATAGTCCTTGTCTCCCGTATCCAGCAAGTGCATAGCCACGACTCTAGTGAAATCAGACTTATTTCTACAACAAATACAGTACGTCTGATAAATAGAACACCATGACTCGATAACGCCCACTGCGCTACCAAAACGTCGAATACAAACCACAATCCAGCCAAATACCGCACCATCTACTACAATAACATTTGTACTTCGCATTATATTTACCTGATTTGCCTTATTTATCTGTTTTTTAAATCCAGCGAGCGACATTATAGCCGATTTCGCGAACAAGACATAAATTCACAAGAAAAACAACCAACGCAATGGCTACAACTATTTTTAGATCACAAAATGGTGTACCTAAACAACAGATTGTGTCAAGCTTCGTCTCGTGTAAAATTGTGTTTTAAACCAAATTATCTACTTTAAACGCACTATTGTTAAAAAATAATAAATGCAAAAATAATTGTGTACATTTTAACAAATAAGCAAATTGATATCACTCGCGGACTTAGTTATACCATAACAACTGTAGTCAGTGCTTGGTCGCTGACCCCCCTACAGTTGGATCTGTCCTTTAATTGTTATATATTTTATGCTTTATTTGTTTACATTTTGGTGGTTCTGTGGTTAACTATGTCATTGGTTAAAATTATCATTTTAATGAGCGGCAAACGAAAATCCGGCAAAGATTATGTGGCATCGTTGCTTCACACAAAGTAGTCTTTATGGTCGAGTTGTTTTAATAACGTGTCATTTGTTGTTATAGTGCATATTTGACCTGTAGGCGTGTCAGTTACATTAGGCACTTTATGGTTAGCCATATAGTGCTAACTGTTAGTGTATTAAACTGTTCTGGCAGCCATTCGGAATATTGGATCTTAGTTTGTAATCTTAGTTGTTGTAAAAAGATATAGGCTTCACGTAAAAATGGTTCAGATGCAAAAATGTCTGTGTTTATATGTCTATTCTGTGTTGATTGCAGCTTGGGCGATGAAGTCTGCTCAATCTTGCGTTTGTCAGGTCCACTGAAGCAGCAATACGCACAGGTTTCGACTTCTTTGGTACCGGTTTATAGTTACAGTCTTACAGAGTTATTAATTACTACTAACTAGTATAACTAGCACACCTATGTCATGGAGAGTCAGCCACTGGAGGTTGTGACAGAGGAGAAGGACCTGGGTGTGACTGTTTGTAACAATTTGAAGCCGGCTAGACAGTGTCAGTTGGCATGTGCTAAAGCCAGTAAGCACTTGGTTTTATCTCAAGAACCATCTCCTTTAAAAGTGCCAGTGTCCTACTGAAGCTGTACAAATCGCTTGTTCGGCCTCACCTAGAGTACTGTGTTTCTGCCTGATCGCCGTATTATGAAAAAGACAAGTTCTTGTTGGAAAGAATCCAACATCAGTTTACGAGAACGATTCCGGGCCTCAAGAAATGATAGAATACGGCAGTTGGGTTTGTGGACCTTGGAAGAGCGAAGGAACAGAGCTGATTTGCTGCAAGTTTTCAATATGTACAAAGGACTATCTTCAGCTAATCAGCTAAATTCATCGATTTCTTTGCTCTCAGTACGTCAGTTACAACATGTGGACACACCGCCAAGATTGCTAAATGCAGATGCCATCTGGACGTTAGACGTTTTTTTTTCTCCTCAAGGATGATTGATCGGTGGAATCGTTTGCAGCAAAGTGTCATAGACTCCAGCAGTGTGAACTGTTTCAAGAATGGTCTCGAGCACACAAGAAAGACTTTGATGGGCTTCTTTATAGACTAACCGGTCTGGTTAGCCTTACGGCCGAACCAGCTCCGGAGATTCATCTACTGGTCCAGGTGCGGCCGCACCTGGTATGTTGCCTGGTATATAACTAGTATGACCATAATTTGGACTAATATTGATGGAGGGTACAGTAAAACAACTGCTGTTGTGAATTTTTCGACATTGTTACAACATGACTTTTTACATATTTGATTTCTTTTCTGTCACACAACTAATGGTGGCTAATTAATTTATATGAAATTTTATTCAGATTTATTTATTTGGAAAACGAGGAGTTTTTTTAGCTAAATGTGCAACCTTCTACCTAAGATCATGAAGTGTGTAAAAACTCTGAACTGTGCATCTTGGGTAATAGCAGCATTTTAATGAAGACATCGTAGATGTGTGGAACTCGCTGCTGAAGAATTTGGATTTTAGCACATGTGCCAGTTTTAAGTGTTTCATCCAGATTGTCAATTTTACTACATTTTTTAGATGTTCTTCATCATAAACATTTAAACTGTCAGTGTTTAGTGGAAATGGTTTTCTTGTTAGATATAGTTGGGTATGTGTTCTAACAAGCCTGACACGTCTTGCTCGTCCAAACTTCTTTGCTGCAAATTTTTATTGGTAGCTGTGTTTATTGGGCAAATATGTGACTAGTTAATGAATTAGATTAGATTTTGGCCCATGTTTACGCACAGTGTTTATGCTGTAGGAACATGAGATTGATTTTGAAAGGCTTCTCGATGCGTCGCAGTACAAGGAGTTTTATCGTGCCGACATGATCCGCTGGGGTGAGGAGAAACGTGTCAAAGACTATGGACATTTCTGTCGGCTGATCGCATCGGGTCCCGGCTCTGAAAAGCCAGTCTGGATCATCAGCGATGCGCGACGACGAACTGATGTCCAGTACTTTGAGGAAAACTATCGGCATCATGTCGTCAAAGTTCGTGTCGTGGCTACGGAAGAGGCAAGACAACGGCGTGGTTGGATTTTTACACCAGGCAAGTTTGTGCACTCCTTCATTGTTTTAGTGCCATGGCGTACGTAAAAGACATACACACAGTTATAATGGCCACTTGGCCAGTGATCCATGGGGGGACTAAGAATCAATGGGGAACCACCTAACACAATGATCTTTGCTTTGCTGGTGTTGGTTGGGTAACAGAAAAGGCGGCGTTCAGCCTGTAGAAATCCTTCCTAACAACAATTCCAACTTTTAAGTAGTTTTTGGGACCCAAATGTAACGTGGAGTAATTCCAGTAAAATTGGCCAGCAGTCGCTAAATAAAATAGAAAAAAAACATGAGCATTAACTTTCGCTATTTTTTGTTGACCAACTGATGTTTGATGTTTCTTAGTTTGACTGTTTTTAATTTGCATTAATAGGCTTGATTCATGTTTCTTTTTTGCAGCTGGGCACTCATTAGTGCAGATCCTGCAGTTTCAATGCCCTCTTACTTTCGTTATTGTTTTCTTTATTCTGTCACTCTGTGCTACATGATGTCAATAAATAAATGTTCAATTAAATTCAAAGTCATCATTGTTTATGTGTAGTATGAATTATGACTGGTATGAAAATTATAATTAATAATACTTATTGACAGCACTTTTTCTAGTAATACTGATTTTCATATTTTGGTGAGTTCTTTACTGTTAGTAGGAATAGCATAAACTGAGACTCTGTTGTGTTCACCAGGTGGCAACACCATTCTCGATGGAGGTTTGAGATCTCTGATCACTTCTAATTTAAACGTGAAATAATTAATGTTTTTCCAACGTCACATATATTGTAAACAGTGTGTGGCTTGATATTTGCAGGTATTGACAATGCAGAATCAGAATGCGATCTTGACGCTGGAGTGAAGTTTGACGTCGTCATTGACAACAGTGGCAATGATGAAGCTTTGTCAGTTCAGTTGCAGGATCTACTTCATTCCATTAACTCGAAACTTAATGATGACTAAACCGTGCTTGGTCCAAAAAAAATTCTGTGCTTATGGTTTGAGCTGGTGAAAAATTAGGGATGTGGGGGTGGACAAATTTTTTTTTAGTTTTTATTTTTATACCACGACATTTCACGTATCTAGTAATATTATGCACATAAAACAGGGTGGCCACTATATGGAAAACCTGGAAAAGTCAGGTAATTGAAAAGTGGTCAGGGAAAAATCGGGGAAAATGAATTATTACAATTATTCGGTTGCCGCGAGTATTGTTCAAAGTATACGAGATATACAATAGTAGCCTATTAAAAGCTACATAACACTATGGATCAGTTATACTTTTGTATCCATACTTATTTTATCCCATTGCAGTATATTGGAGAATGTAGTTGTTATAGATATGTCAGTATATATGAGTGTTGCAGAGAGAATTAAGTGCATTTTTATATCGCTACTGTTGCGAGGGGTGATACTCCATCCATGTTCCCTTAAAATGTCTGGGAAATTCAGGGAAAAGTCAGGGAATTTGATCATGACCACCCCGATAAAAACTAAAAAAAATAATAATAAATTGACGTGCTGAATAGTACTCGTGAGAACTAAAGTGAAGATACTGCAGCAGCATTACAGACAAGATGTAACACCTTTTTTATCAGTAGAAGTTTGAAAGCAAATCAAAATCTGCACTTATATTTTTGAGGGTCCAATAAAAATTTTAGGGAGCAGGTTTTTTCTAGGGACGGACGGGAACTGGAAGCGCAGGAATTTTTTTAGGGCTTGTGATATCAGTAAGGGCGTGTTTAAAGCGATATAAAAAAATAAATAAGTTAACTGAGATGAAAGCGGTAGCGCATTTCACAAGGTTCCCACTCTTTTACTGACAAAAAAATCCAGGAGAAGGACTTTTCCAAAACTTTCCATTTCCCCCATGAAACATTTTCCAGGACTTTGCACCCCACATGTTTAAATATAATGGAAAATCTTAAGTATTTAAACGAGTGAAGCAGAGCTGAAAAAATTCTGAACTGTTGTATGCAGTATTTGAGTAAGTTACAGTTGACACAAACTTGGTGATATACTATTGATACTTGTTTTCTATTTAAGCGTATGAAAAATGCGGATATTTTTCCAGGACTTTACAGGACCAAAGTGGTTTTCCGGGACTTTTGAGGTCCTGGAATTTTCAAGAAAAAAATCCAGGACTTTCCAGGTGTGGGAACCCTGATTTCAGTTCATTCCACTTCTGTCACTTTGAACACACTTTAATACTGCAGTTCTGTTATCAGGTTGGGAGAATGGTGCCGCCAAATTACCCGAGAGAGCTTGTGTCCAGAAGTTTTCACTTTTCCTTTTTCCAAGTGGCAGGTTTACGGTAATCTGTACTGCACGTGTTTGCCAGTATGTCTGTGACGTTACTCGAAAAGTTGAATAAATTTTTGGAATGGCAGGCAGAGGGGCACTAATACTGCCCAAGTAATAAGTGCAGTGCTATAATGAGGCTACACTGGCCATTACGTTCATGATCCACAAATTTATCACTTTTTTGCAATTCGTAATCTATAAGCAAAATAAGTCAGTCTTGGGGGTGGGGGGAGTAAGTTCCCTTAAATGTTTTCCTTTTCTCGTCTTTCTACCCGTACATGTGAGTGGTCCCTTAGGCTGAAAGTATAGCGCCCACTGATGTTGAAAGTAGGGCCCCCATGTGACTTCAGTTCGTGTACATGCACCCCAGTCTGACTGAACATTTCTGTGTATCCGTACTCTAATGATGCTGTTTACCCAATCGAGCTTCTTTCCATTATTTTAGCACAGCATATTATCACTGCCTATTATATATTTTTGTATTTTGTATTGAACTACCTGTTTTTATTAGCTGTATTTATGGCAAAAGATTGCGTCGGCTGGTTAATTCATAAACCTATTGTGAAAGCTGGATTAGTCTCTGGTTCTGAATGTCATCAGATGAAGTGTATACCAGTTTTAGTCCTGGAAAGGGGAAGTAGCAGAAAGTTGCTTTTTCCTAACATAGACTACCAACTTCTGACAGCGAAGATGGGTGCTCAAAATTTCAGTTTTGCTCTGCAGCCCAAAATACAACCCCAAAATAGTGATCTCCAGCCCCAGGTGTTGTATTTTTGGAATGAAATTTTCCGACAATGTAGATTAAGAAGGCAACTAGTTGTGATAAACCTCCCAACACTACAGTCTCAAGACCTCTAACACAAGTCTTAAAAATTTAGTGAGAAGTTTGATTAGAAATGGCGTTTGTTGCTTCGTAATCAAACAAAGCAATTAGCTCTGAACTTGTTCCAATTCTAATTTTACTAATAAGGAAAAAATATAAGTTAATCCTTGTAAAATCTACTGTGGTATAAGAACGATGGAACACCCAGTTACACGACTGCCAAACTTTTTTTGTTTGCATGACAAACTGTGCAGACAGACAGATATATGATCACACAGTCAACTGGCTATACCACTCACTATATATACAGCGTTCACACAATCACTCTAAGCAGCTGCATGGAAGACCGAGAGTCCAATTTCTACAAATTTTAAACTCCAGAGTTTCAGTTGAGGGGTGTGCATTGTGCAAATAAAAATTCCAACATTTTGTGTCAAATTCAAGAATTCTTAGGAATTCTACAAAGATAGGGGCAGATTCACCATGTTTGCCCGAACAGGGGTCCCCTAAAAGGGGGTTCCCAACTTCCCACAGTCTACAGAATGTCGGACAGTAGTGCAACATTTTCCGGGTCTGTGGCATGTTGCAACATTCAAAAATTCACTTGGTGCAGCATACTGTTCTCTATTGCGGGAAGGGATATGGCATACTGCAAAATTCGAAGTTTACCCTGACGTTACTTACATATTTATTTCGCAAACAGAAAATCTATGTTAGAGCCCGCACATTTTTATCGAAAAGAGCCCAATCGGGTGTAAATCCGGCCTTGAAAACGTTTAAGTAATGAATTCTCAATCTGTAAAACACACCGACTGCATATACAGGGTAGGCCAAAAAATGCGTCTTTGCCAATTATGGACCAATTTTCAAAATTCTTTCACTGGCACACTCTGCAGACAATTTGCGATAATGTGATTATTATAGATCCCACCACACCGTAAATTTGTTTCTACACTACCTTGTGAAATATCAATGAAATATGCATACATAACGATAATAACAAACAAATATTTTAGTAAAATTGAAAAGAAAAACACTTCAGACCAACATTGCAGTGAATGGTCTGTATGACACTAAACTGTGTGGGTCTAACACAGTCTATTGTCTGATTTCCAAGGACGTTTTTCCAGGGCTTTCCAGGTCCTGAAATTTTCAAGAAAAAAATTCCAGGACTTTCCAAGAGGCATGGGAACCCTGGTGCTAAGTTCTACCACAAAACTGCAAAACCGTGTTAAGGACATAAATGAATGCAAACATTAATTTCAAAACTGCTCAACTTAATTAACAAGATCGATACTCACTGACAACAGATGGCTACAAACCACTGCTTAAAAAGTACCAGATTTCCACTCTTTTACCAACAAAAAAAAATCCAGGATTTTACCAGGACCCCCACAAAAAATTTTCCAGGACCTTTTCGTAGCCAACGAATGTTTAAATACAATGTACTGGCACCAGAAATTTAAAAGTAGGGGGCTACAAGTAAAAAAAATTGATTTCCATTTCAGCCTATGAAAAAATACGTGACTTTCAAGAATATTTTTCCAGGACTTTCCAGGAGATGTGGAAACCCTGAAAGTAATATTTGCTGCATTTAAAATCAAACAATAAAAATTAAAATTACCAAGAGGGAAAACCTACCTGAAAACGACTATAATATACTTGCATTCTTTTCGATATTAAATTAACAGATCTTTTAAGGGAGGGGGTAAATAATGCCAAAATTCGACACAGCCCCATCACTAAACAAAGCCAACGTCACAAACGACTAAAGCAGACATTACCACATAAAATCGTTTGCTATAAATAATCACTCGCTCGCTTGCGCTTAGAAGTCGTCTATGCTAGAAAGACAATGTTGATATAAAATCATATCGTACATTTATTTACATACACAGTAGAATATATACAGCAGGGGGCCACACACTCACTGCTGGCCAGCGGACGTTAAGTTACACATACTCTATATCTCAAACACTGCACACTTTTAAATACTTATAAAATAAGGAAATTTCAACATAAATAGAAAAATTCTGACTGCAACTGTTTCCACATTTTAGTCCAGATAATTTTCCAAAATTGGCTGAGTAAAGGCCAAATTCCATAACGCACAAATCGTGAAAGTCCGCAACACAAATCATGTCGCCGACTTTTGTGCTTTGAGTCCTCGCTGACTTTCCCCGTGCACTATAACGGGCTGAATTCCATTAGAGCAACACAAACGGATTTGTCACGGACTTTGTTGCAAACATCTCGACATGTCGAGACGTTTGCGACAAAGTCTATGACAAACCCGTTTGTATTGCTTTAATGGAATTCAGTCCGTTACGACGCACGGGGAAAGTCGGCAGGAAAGTCCGCAATCACGAACACACATCATGCAATCACGAACACACATCATGAAAGTCGGCGACATGATCTGTGTTCACGGACATGGCTTCTATTGAAGTTTTATGGGATGCAAACAGTTCAATTCTGCTAATATGCCCAACAGACAGCATACACGCATCATCAAACATCCAACATTTCTCCAAGTGTTTTGCTAATATCTCCGCACATACAGTACTCAAGCATCATGAGAAGCCGCTACAGGGTGTACCAAAAAATGCCACCAATCAACGTCGACATAGAGGTGTACTAGAAACTCTCCGCTTGACCCAAAGCCAGGCCAAATGGAACAAGATTAACTGGAATTATGTCAAGATGGAAGATTTCGTGTTGGGAGGATGTTTAGGATAAAAAACAAGAATATCAAGGGAGTCACTGACCAATGTGGGTTTAGTTTACTTTAAAATGGCTGTAAAAAGCATCCAAGGCACGGTAGTTTTTTAATATAGATTTTAATAGCACAAAGTAAGCCACAGGTAGCCATATCGCACCACGATGGACAGATCAAATTTGTGAACTTGTTATTTACGAACAATTTTTGCGCAGAAACTTGTCCCAAGTATTTGACAATATTAGCCAGTGTAGTGACAACTCGGGTGTATATTAAAGTTACGCCAACCTTTCATGGATTTCTGCATCTACTCAGCCAAATGCCACCAAGTATTCGGTACACCTCTAATCGGACATGTTCTAATGACTATGCGCCACACTACGACGGTGATGGGCAAACATATGCTACAGTTTATCCACGCAACACCACACATTGCAGCAGTCAGAAAAATCTGATCCACCATGTTGATGCTGCTGTGTGGGTAGATGGATCGGCGGATCATTTGCCAAGGAATGGTCTTGGCAGAGGTGGACAAGCGGTTGCTGCTGCTGCTGCCTGAGATGACGACATCAGTGATGCTAAACATATCAAACCAACACAGCAACTAACTTCCAACAAACCTATACAGTGTCTCAAAAAAGTGCCACTTTTATTTTTTTAAATAACTCCGTCAAACATTGGCTGATTTAAATAATTTCTGGTATGCAATTTCGTGAAGGTACTTGACGTAAACCTTTGCAGTTTCGCCCACCTCACCGTAATACTGTTGCTACACTACCTTGTGTAATAATGGTGAAGTTAGTTTGACCGTTTAAATAAATAACACTGGCATGTTTTTTGAGACATGGCACACATGATGACATCCACTCTAAGCTATTTTCAACTTTGCGGTTTCAAGCTCTAGCTGTTAGCTTTAGATTAACTCAGTCCTGCCGCATATATCCAAAAGTTCACCATAAGTTAACTTTACTTTAAGCTAATTGCTCGCAAACTTAACAAGAACCCAACTGACCACTGTGCATCATTACGAACAGACTGACAGACAACTTACAACTGCTGTAATGTGCTCTGCACATGGTGATGTAAATATTTCTTAATAGCTTATTGGCATGGAAAACGCCATTTTATCCAATTCTAATGTCCAATTACTCACATAAACATGGCCACCATACACGTATAAAGATGGACAAATAATTTATATCAGCAACGCACATCAAGCTAAAAAGCAATGGAGCTGTAATACTTACGATCACCCGTGAAGACACCGCTGAAGAGCGGCGGGCCAAGCATGTGCATGTGATGATGGGTGTGGAGATGTCGCTGCATGGGCGGCGACCCTCGCTCGTGGTCCTTTGCACCTCCACTACCACGTGAATCCGGCCTTGGCAGTTCCCGGCTTCCAATTGCCGTGGGCGTCCCGGCGGACGCTGGCGGAATAACATCCAGTGGTCCGGCACCCCCGGTTGCCTTGGCAACCTCCTTCAGTTCGTGGATCTTGTGAACGGGCGGCCCCGTGGGCTGGCCGTCCCCGGCGACGAAGAAATTCCGCCCGGGTCCGTCCCGGGATTTAGCGTCAGGCGGGGAGACCATCGGAGCACCGGCCGGCGACATGATCTTCGGAACGTCTCCGGGTGGTGCCGAGCTACCCGGCAAATATCCCATCGGAGTGGTATGAAGAAAAGCACCTGGCGGGGGACCGGACGTCCCTGCATAGCCAATTATGGATGGATTAATTCCCGGATACATGCTGGTTGGATCGTACGGAAGACCGGCTGCTGCAGCATACTGTGGGGCCCCAGGCAAATAGGGGTAGTACGGTGCATAGGACATTGCCAGAGATGGGGGTACGTTTGGTACAGAAGATGGCGTTCCAGGCAGTTCATCCTTTGTCTTGTACGGCTGACCACTGCGACTTGATCCAGACTTCTCGACGTCCTTCAGAGTTCGCGGGACATCCAGGTGTGAGGTTGGAATGCCTTTCGGGACGGTCGATTTGTTACGATTCGGGTCATGCGGGGACGGGGGAGGTGGACCACCAGTGGGTCGTGGCCGGTCATCCGGTCGTAGCTTAACAGAAGCGTTTCTGTCCCTCGCCTGAGGTGCTACAACCGCGGACGGTTTTCCACCAGGTCCATCTTTGCTGATGGTCAACGAAGCCTCCTCCTGACGACGTATTCTGTCACCAGAAGGACCTGCCGGGTGCTGGCCCCCCGAGTGCTGATGTGCTGGATACACCCTCGGAGTGTCATCCCTCCGCTCCTTCATCTTCCTCCGGCTTTCACTATCGTCAAAGCGATCCGGAATGAGGCTCGGCGGTGTTGGAAGCAGCGGATCGCCCTTCGCGGCTGGCAGACTTCGCCGATCTAGTTCCCCGGGTGGCCGGGATGCGGGAGAACCCTTAACGTCAGGCGACGGAGCCTGGTGGGCCGAGTGGGCAGCACTGGGGCTGTCGTGACGACGTGTCACCTCCTGCTGGATCAGTCGCTCGTAGTGGGCACGGTAGTCCGGGTGCTGCATCAGCATCGCCGCGTCCAGGTTCGGATTCACGTACTGGTATGCCATCAGCATCTGCGGCGGGAAAACCGAAGGTGGAAGCGGGGAAGATCGCGGATCTCCACCAGTTGGAAATCTCGGTGCCTGCCGCTGTGAACTGCGGTCAAGTTCCGAAGGTCCTTCAGCGATGGTACGACCTCCGGATTCGGCGCCCATCTGAGGCCTCGGCAGTGGTGGATTCGTCCTAGCTGCAAGCCTATCGTCTGGCAACACACCCCCCGCATTCGGCGTCTCAATATGGGCAATGTTTGGCTGCTTCACCATCATCGAGTCTTCCGTGGACGCCGAAGCTACAGCAGGAGTAAGACATGGCGGTTGACCATACAGCGTAGAACCTGTACCAGAGAAGCTTCCGTTGAATGTGTCCGGTACGTGCCGACTGAGAGGTCTCTGCTCTCCACCGACATTAGAACTCGGTAATATCTCCTCATCATCAAGTGGTGCTGACGGAGTGGCCTCTTTTTCCAACATTGGCGCGGCGTCGTTGGCATCAGATATGTCGGAGTACGCTGGGCTGTTGGGATTGTTCTGCTGGTCTGGGGCGAGCTTCACTGGAGTTGTTCCTTTCATCTTCTTTCCCAGCACCATGCTACCAGCACCACTCAGCTGCTCGAAGCTGGGTACAGAGTCTGGCATATCCATGGTCTTTGATTGTGCCATTGTTGACACAAATGCACCATTGCCGCTGGAGATACTCGACAAAAAGTGACCATCGGAAGCCGTTGCATCCGAAACTGGCAGCGCATCACTACCATGTGAAATGGAATCCAGCGGTGACTGTTTCATCACCGAGGGATCTGAAGACTCGCTTGCCACCGCGCCTTCTGACCGCACGTCGGATGAAACACTAACCGAAGCCAGCTTGAGGTCAGAATCGACCACACTTTCTGTCATGACGACCGGGACTGGCCCTTCCGATCTGATAACCGGCCCTTCAGATCTGATGATCGGGCCTTCCGATCTAATAACGGGCCCTTCAGACCTTATCCGGTCCTTCTTTCGATGTTTCGATTTCTCCCGGCCGGGAGTTTCGTCGCTGGAAGACTTCGATGGAACGAGCTTATGACCGCTCGGTGAACCAGGCACCACATCCATCGACTCTGCTGCCGAACCGGTCTTCATCTTCGATTTGCTCTTCTTCTCGGACTTGGCAGAATCGTTCATAAGCGGTTGATGGGCCGAGCCATCGTCGTTTGCACCGGCTTGCCAGATGTCACTGTCGCTCACGGAATCCGCATCGTCGGCCATCCTCGGTCGAGACGGGAATTTGCTTGACGCTCGCTGCAGCAGCTCGGAGTCGGTTGACTTTGCAAAACCATCACCTTCTTCATTGTTAATCTCATCGTCGACGTCATTCGGCAGCACCATGTCGGGGTGGGAACGCGACTGGTGGTAGCGCAAACCATTGGTGTGCCGGTACTTTTTGCTGCAGTTGGGTGCCGGACACTCAATCAACGATGCATCACTGTTACCACTCATGCCATCAAACTCCGCATTGTTCGACATCCGCGAGTCCGATCGGCTGGATTTTGAGTTCGCCCGAGATCCGTCCGAGTTGTTTGCGCTGGCTGGGATGACTGCATCCACTCCCCTCGGCCGCTTGGGAGGCATGGTTCCGCCGCCAGATTCGGATCGAACGGGACTAGTTGATCCGCCGTGGCCGGCGGACTTGCCGCCTGTGGCACAGCGGTTGCTGCGGAGCTTTCGGTCGCTGCTGTTCATGTCGGAGCGGGTCACGTTGACGCACGTTCGGCCGCGCTTGCCACGACCCTTCGGAGTTCGGCCGTCGATGTCACTCGTCGGAGAGTCGGAGGCAAACCTGTCGGAAACATAAACGTTACCATTACCCAATGATCTCACTAAAAAGCAAAAGTTCAGAATACAACACAATTTAGAATGAAAAAATGACAATAGCACCGAAGTCACTTTACTGTCAAGTGTGGAAAACAGGATGAGCAGAAATGAGTCTTAAGTTAAGTCTTAGATGTTTGTGGGCACTTTGAAGACGTCACTTCTGATAGCACAACAAAGTACCGTAAAATTACTACTGACACTGGTATAACTAATACTTTCGTAAATTGCTATGCAGAAACTATCGTATAGAAAATTAGCTATCGTAGAGGTGTCTGTCTGTCTGTGTCCGTCTGGCTATCACACTCTGCAATTCTATTATAACAGAGCAATCTAGTCACCAAATCCTCACTGGTTGCTCACTGAAAGACTCTAGTTATTGAAGCAGCCAAATCGTCCAAACAGAATTCTTCGATGTTTGGAGTCAGTAACTGGCGCTGCACTGCACCTAATGGCATCAAGGTCCCATTTTTGCTGTAGATTTCGTCGTTAAGATCTTCAGAACTTTGGAGTGTCTCTGGCTATGGGCATATTGCACACTTTACTGCCAGTTGTCATGGTGGACATCAGCAACATTTAGTAAGAGTTATGGAAAAATGATTGCTCAGAATGTCCCGGAAAAAGTCACCTGTGCATGTAATTAGAGCTCTGGAAATTAATGACTGATTATGCAGTTAATCGTTAAGAACTTTTAATAAAATTTCAATAGTTAAATTTTCAACGTAAGTGATAATCACTTTCTGCAGAGAACGTTACTGGATAAAAACGAACACTTATTAACGATGATATAGATTTATCGCTGTCTCACAGCATTTGTGAAATCTGTTAGCCAAAAACCTATAAAGTTGATAAAACATGCATCTTTTTGTGCACAACAACCACTATAGTATTAATCTAAATTTAACAATTAATTATCCATTAGTTCTTGAAAGGCTAAATAATAACTATTACAATTCCTTAATCATTGCAAGCTATACTGCATTAACCCAATTAGATCAATTTGACAGCGCAGATGCAGATCTCGAGCTGCGCTGAGGAAAATGTGCATAAAAGACAGAGCTGCAGATTGGAACAGACATTATATAGCAAACTACTGGGAGCTGGGAAATAAGCCAACGACGAATATCTTTCTGTAGTACAGACCTAGGTGGTGCCCAGTGGTGACGGGTGGCATCCATTAGTGTACCCACGTAGGTCTTGCCTCGCCACGTTACGTTCACCACCAACAGACCTATACAACATACAGTGCAGTGCAGTGTCTATACACACCAATCAACACAATCATACACCTTCTACGCCAGTGGTGCAGACACTGCCCCAGACCCCGCTGGGGGAGCTCACAGCGCTCCCCAGGAACCTTAGCTGGATTTTAGGGGACCTACTTTTAAAGGAATGGAGGGGAGGGGAAGACAGGGTAGGAGAGGGGAGGAATAAAAGGGGAAGGAAATCGAGGGAAAGGGTGAAAAAGGAGGGGAGGGGAAAAGAGACGAGCACATACACGGTCTTCTGCTTTCGTTTAACTGCACAGTCAAACATGAGTGACTGCGAGTGATGATTTCCCTGCAATCACTACTTTGAAGGAACTGTCTGGAGGGGACTTACTGGAAGCGGGAGGCTATTCCTGCAGCCAGACGACAGACAGAGATCTGTGGTCCTCCCGTCTAAATCTTGAGGCCCTCGTCCAGTTGACTTTTCAAAGTTTTTGGCCCGTTTCACTCACTCAACACAAACCGTTCTACAACCTAGAATTCCAGACTGGCTTACGGAACAGACAGGCTCACGGGACGAGCTACAACTATTACGTGACAACGATTTAACGGCGACTCTACCAAAGCGCTTTTCGGCAAGTTTCGAGCGAACTCAGAATTTAAAAATTTTGGTATATGGCTGTTCAGCCTTGCATTAATAATTCAATTCGATGCAGCGGGAACGCACAGGACAGAACTCCCACTTAGTACTATGACAGAAAAGAAGAGGCCCCAAAGTCCTGAAACTCGGGGGGAGGGGGTCTGTCATACGATGTGGTAAGAG
>Ga0056128_1005753_pt1 | contig 15599 bp, 9 predicted proteins | sample WorMetLIZISLAND2_FD_71113 | JGI IMG/M metagenome (GOLD analysis project Ga0056128, IMG submission 71113) | Marine gutless worms symbiont microbial communities from Max Planck institute for Marine Microbiology, Germany - Olavius geniculatus... ...
ATCGTTATGCGATCCAGATAGAGAATTTGGTATTTGTATATTAACTTAGCGTGAACACCCCAATTTTCAACTAAACTACTGAACCGGAACTGCTATAGGCTTTTGCGCGTCTCGTGAGCATTAGCTCAAATTTCTTGTTTCTCCTTAAGCCCGACTTGAAACCGACGTTTTTAGTGTTCTTATCAACTTCAACGCTTAGAGTCAGCATGCCATAGCGTCGTCATCTTGATGTCTGCGCGATTGTTTGTGCTTGAGATAGTTGGCTATTAAAGAGTCTTATTCGCTTTTTTTACCAACTTTTCTATATTTATTATGCTGCTCAGTGCCGTCTTGTGAACAGCATTACGCGTTTTGAATGTCCGTCTGTTTGTACATACTTACGGGCTCCTTAATCGAAAACAAAAAAAAACACAAGGAATGCAGAATCGGTGTATCAATTTTTGATTCAAGAGTTCAAGTGTGAAGGTCACCGAACGTCAAAAACCTCAACGTCATATTTGGCGTAAAGTTTACTAGCAGGACGCAGGTAGACCAAACCGACTACAAATCATAGTTACTGATTTACTGTCAACGCCTAAAAATTTCGGCGACTGTACGGACGGCCGCATATTATTTAGGCACTGTGTCGACTTTTTTGTTTTATGCACGTTGAAAAAATTGGGGCGCATTGTACGCTAAATAAAGTGCATGACTATTGATAAACTAAATGTCACATATCAACATTGATTTCAGCGTACAATTTACGAAAAAAATAACATTACGGGTAACAGTTAAAGCACGCGTTTTCCATGAATAAGCGCTTTATTTAACTTTACGCTATATACAATACACGACAACAGTCTTCGGTCAAAGACTTAGTTTCGGGCAAATAGACTAAACTTTGTCGGACGACAACTAAACTGGCGTTTGCAAAATACAAATGTTAAATATTAAGTCATAAATATTAAATATCGAGTTTATGCGACTAATAATAAGTTATATTATTTTATGTTTCACTTTCGCTTTTGTTGTCAACAAGGGCGTCCACCCCATTGACTAGTAAAAGCAAATACCTCCTGGAAAAAATTGGGGGAAAGTAAAAAATTGAAAACTAAGGGAGCAGATTTTTTCCATGACAAATTGCCTAAAATACCGAATTACGCATAACACAAAATGCGACAATTCTGCTATGCTCTAATTTTTTTTCTGCTCGTTTCGCTCCCAGATTACTTGTAGCCCCCTATTTTTAAGTTTGTGGTACCACCACGCTTTTTTGCTTTTATTGCTTAAACTGCACTGAATTTGGTCAGTTAATTCCTTGCAAAATAAGTAAAATTTTTCCCACCAGATGTCATATTTAACGCTGAAATGCACCAAATTCAATTTCGACTAGGGCTCCACCCCAGACCTCACTGGGGGAGCTTATGGCGCTCCCTCAGACCTCTTGGATTCAAGAGACCCTACTTTCAAGGGGAATGGACAGAATGAAAGAAAAGGAAAAGAAAGGGAAGAAAAGAGCAGTGGCGTAGACAAGGGAAAGTGATTTAGGCCCCTCAATCCTCCAGACAAGACATAAGTATCCGTTTGAACCATAGATGTAAAAACTTTTCAAAAAATTGTAAAAACCGTTAAAAAAGTTATGCAAAAATTTAATAAAACGTTTAAAAACGTTAAATAAAAACGTTATCCTTACTCCGTTTTTGCGGTCTCAAATGTGCTTTTCAAAGTGATTGATAAAATTTTCAATAAACGTTTAAAAAAGTTAAAAACGTAAAAATGTGGCAAAAATAAAAAAGGTGAAAAAACGTTTTTTCACATTTATGGTTTAAACTAAACTAAATTTGCCAAATTGGTTAGTTTATTTTCTAAAAAATAATAAAAATTATTGCCACCAGATCTCGTCTTTTAAAGCTAAAATGCACCACATTCGATTTCGGCTGGGGCTCCGCCCTAGACCCCACTTGGGAAGCTCACAACGCTCCCCCATACCTCCTAACGGCATTTCATGGATTTGACTTCTAAGGAAAAGGACGGAAAAGAGAAGAAAACAGGTAAAAAAAGAAAAGAAGAAGAAAAACTACAGGAACGAAAGCGGGTAGGGAAAAAAGGAAAATGACACGATGTCGCAATACACTTTTCTGGCTACGCCACTGCGAAAAAAGAGGGGAAAGGTCAACGAAAAGGAAAAGAACGGAAAAGACGAAAAATAAGGGGAAAAGGAGGAGGGAGGGCATCAGAGTTGGGGGAAAGTTGCCTCCTGGCGCTGAGGGGGGATGGACGCCCTGGTTGTCAAGTAAGGTCACACAACACATAAGCAATACTATGTACAGTAGAGCGCAAAGCATATGCAGTCTGATTCCAGTAGCCGTAGTGGCAAATATATTTATTGTTTGGTAATAGTTTGGTACACAAAAGTTTTGGAAAATAGTCTTTTCAGTGCAAGTGAGTGAATAACAGCCTCTAGCCAGCGGAGAACGCATATAGCACCGAATAAACAGAACTAATCGCTTCAAGAATCAACCAACAAAAAATTAGTAAATAAATCACAACTGCTACGCTCAAGATGTAAATGAAATATATACAACAATATCAAGCAACGAATCAGTTCAATTCGTTATTCTAATGTGTTTTGCATCAATAAAGAATAGCCAAAGTTACGCACTGAAATGTCATTAAAATTTTCAAAATTTCGCGTGAAATGGAGATTGACTAAGACGATGACGTCAAAGCTAGGACAGTTGTGGAAAAATGACGAAGTTTAAGAACAATTCTCACCGGGGGCCGAGACAGGGAGTTCTAGGGCAAAGCTCTCTTGATGTATACCAACCAAAAGTGTACAGGGCGAAAACACTGTCCCCATGTTTTTGCAGGGACGGAACGAAGTTTTCCACTATTCTGCTAAAAATTCATACAAGGCCTGGCCACCTGTAGTGGTACAACAGCGCTTAAAACATTTTTGAGCAGGCCAAATTTTTTTCTTTGTTTATTTGTCTACAATATACTGTTTGCCTGTTTGCAATTTAATTATACAGTAGTTTCAATACTTTTAAAATGCAAGTTTACACAAAATGCGTTTTTGTACGCATTAAAACTTTAAAACAAAACGCGAAACATGCACAAATTCAAACAAATCATTTTCACCGTACGCCAATATGAGTCGTAGCGGTCCCCGTTTTTTGCGACTAAACTCCTGCTCCCGAGTTAATTGCGTTTAGAGTCTGTCTACGTGTGCGACGAAACCTCGCATGCGACAAAAACAGGGCGAGGCTACGTACAGTGCAGCTGTCAATCAACTCGGGTTTGGCAGCGCCGTCGCGCCATCGCACGAGACACCGCTAGATGATCGAACAGTTTGGAAAGTTCCTGTGCTTCCGGTCTCCATCCCTAGAAAAAACTTTCGTCCATAAAATTTTCGTTGGACCTTCAAAAATATGAGTGCCGTTTTTAGTTTGCTTTCAAAATTTTTTTTTTTTAAAAATTCCCTTAGCATCTAATCTGTAATGCTGCAGTAACTTTGCTTAAGTTCTCATAGTTTCCACGAGTTGTTGTGTAATATTATATAACATGTGACGATATAAAAATTTTCTTTAAAAAACTCCCCCGTGCTTGCTTTTTGCCGACTGAAACCGGACGTACAGAAATTATATACGTCTTATCGTGGTGATGGGTGGTCTAGAGATTACAGAGCAGCTGGAGCAGTCTGTTGGCGGTGGCGTTGAGCTGGTCGTCAGTGCGCATGCTCAGCAGGTGCTCGCTGTCCGGGTCGCTAGCAATTCCCGCCATCTCGACGTCGTTCGACTGCTCGCCCACGGCCACGGCGAACAGTTCGATGCCACGCTGACGAGCAGTCTCGGCCTCGGCCTGCGTTCTATCAGCCGCTATGTTGGAGTTACCGTCGCTGACAACCACCGCCACGTTACGCACGCCCGGACGGTCTCCGCGGTTGGACACGAACACCGACTCGTAGCTCAGTCGCAGAGCATCCTGCGTGTTCGTCCTTCCCTCTGGCAACGTCAAATTCGGCGCACACAGTGTCAAAAATAATATATACATTTTTATTCGCCCAAAATGGTAGCAATTACAGCATACAGCATAATAATAACAACAGAAAAAAACAAATATTTTATGCAATTGAGAGCGTCCTGCGTGTTCGTCTTTCCATCTGACAACATCGCGTCGTGATTACCAACGTTATTTATTCGTTCGGACTCAAAGCAACACAAAACACAAAATGTAGATAGTAACTAGAAATTTATTTTATAACACGAAAAAAAACAAATATTACTATTACTATCGCCTTTTTATCATTGTTATCGTTAACCACGTATGCAGACTTATGACGATTTTTGATTTTTTTAAAATAATATTTTTTATTCGAATACTCCATTATTGTTACATAATGTCAAAACTGGCAAAGACGATCAAAAGTTGTAGGCTACTGACCAGCTCTGCGGAAAACGAGAGCGTTTAATACGGCTGCAGTGGACGAGTAATCATTGAGGTAGAATTTGACGGTGCCCTGATCACTGTACGTGATGACCGCTACCCGGGTACCGGAGGCTATGTCGACGTTCAGACCGCTGATAGTTCGTCTCGCCAGCTCCAGGACCAGTCCGTAGGCCTCCGCCACGCTACCAGATAGATCCAACACGAACGCCACGTCCAGCTGCCCGTCGCAACCTGCATATGCACATGCGTGATAAGAAAAATTATTGCTAAAGTCATGTCTCGGTCGTCCCCGGAATCATGCAAGTCAAATCTGGAGTCCGTAGCTTTAATCGTTTTAGAGCTATTAGCATTTTAGCGCTTAAAACAGCATGGTTTGACTGACTGGTTCGCTACGCACAGACAGACAGACAGACACACGCACGCACGCATGCACATATCCGATAAAAACAGTTTCTCCGCCATTCACTCCGTTCAGTTGGCGGATAAAAAAAATTTAAAAATACATGATTTTTACGCGCGACTGCATGTAATGCTTCGCGCATCTTAGCTTTTGTTTAGCCGCGTCCGTCTGTCTGTCCGTCCACTCGTCACACCATGCAGCCCTATCAATACGGTGTAAACTAGGATCACGAAATCCTCACTGTGGCAGTCACAAAAACTAGTTTTCTGTGACAAAAATTTTGTGTCGCTAGATTAGGGGATTCTCTTGAACCAGAACGTCAAGGTGCGGTACCTTCTCGATGGTCGTTATTTTACCGCTATTGGCTCTTCTAGCTTAAAATCGGTTGTAGGCTACATTGTGTACATCATGCACAATGTGTAAAACAAATCCACTACAAGTTGTATACAACAATTACACGTTAAAAACAGAAAGCCTGCAACAAATCTGCAGCGTTCTGTGAGCTTGTTGCACGACATGTTGCGCAACAAGCTCACAGAACAAATCCAAGTGGTCGAGTCGGGGACGATTATATTTACGTACGTTGTTCGCAGGTGGGTCCTGAGAATCCGAGCGGACATCTGCAGGTGAAGTCGAAGAACGAATTGATGCACGAGCCGCCGTTACGACATGGATCGTTCACGCACTTGAACATATCTGCCACCAATCAATCATTCAATCAATCAATCAATCAACCATTTATTTGTTCAACAAACACATCAACCAATAAAAGTTTGCAGCAATTTGAACGACTTGTCACGCCACGAGCATTGAGGCTTACAACGTTTTTATTTTGCGAATTTCATCAGTTTAGACCCATTGTTGTGGTATACGTATTTACGTAAGCTTACTGAGAAAAATTTCTGCTGTGTTAGCTGGACTGATCAGCTACTATTAGCAAGTAAATAAGAATTGCTTAAAGCCTACTGTCCGCCGCAGCGACACCTGGTGGACAGTTGTTCCGAAGAAGGCAGCAGCGGTTGCCGAAACGTCAACAATCAAGAATAAAAAAATTGTATTTTGATGAATTCACATAACGCATTAATTAAATAAAAAAGTAAGTGAGTGAAAAAAAAACTTAAAAACTGTTAACAGCAATGCGCTGCGATCACAACGTCCAAACAAAAATATTTTAACAGCCTCTTAAACTGTTCAAAGTTAACAACTGTTAACATTAATACCGTATTGACATAATTAACTGCAGACCGTTGCAAGTGGCGTCGACGATGCGGTCCCTGAGCATAGGCAGCTGTGCTGAAGACGGGACCGTGAAGACAGTCTCCGAGGCTGGCCACGAGGCCACGGTCGAGAGACCGAACGGCTGTACGTCGGTACCGACGGCGAGGCCAATGATCCTGATGCCGCGTTGTCGTGCCTGTATGGCGTAGTCGATGGCCTGCTGCCAGTCGGATGCCGGGATGCCGTCCCAGACTACGATTGCCACGTCTGGAACGCCGGCACGGTCACCGGCCGCCGCCGTGAACATCCTGTCCTGCTGTATACAAAAATACCACCACACGCATCAGCATCAGTATCATTATCACTAAATAGTATGCATAAAAATGAAGTAAAATTACTGCAGCATAAAAGACTGGTTGCAAACAGTTTTAGTGAAAACTTGAAAAGCAAACATAAACATGTTTGCTCGTTTAATATGTGATTGAGCTGGAGTAAATCAACTTTTCGACTTGTGCGTAATTAATAGTTCATATGCTGTTGTTTAATCTGAGTATGCCTATGCTCACGTTTGCAGGTTTGTCTTTTTTTCTGTTTCCAGTCATTTGTAGTATTTAACGCTGTCACCGATTTGGCGAAAGAAACTTAGGCCTGATAAAAACTTCACCAATAATTCTGAGGGTCCAACAAAAATTTTTTTTTTTTGGGGGGGGGCGGGTGAAGTTTTTTACGGACGGACAGACGGTAAGCGGGTGATGCTCTGTAGCTCTGAAATGGGTAAACTCCTAAAAAGAGCTATAGCATTCAACCATTTAACCATTAAGCGAAAGCACATGAATGGAATTTTTCAATGGGTATAAAAGCGTGCAAGAACCAGTATTGGCGCACTGACCATTAGTCTAAGTGCGTGCGAAACACGGGTGCTGCCTGCAAGAAACGGCATTCGCTTGATATCAGTCATGACATCTTGTTTGCTGTTGTACATTAACTCTTAATTCAACAATATAACGATTAACCTTTTAGAATGAGTCCCATAACTCCTTAGAATACAGCATTATTTCTTACCATGAGGCTAAGGCCGTGTGAGACGCGTGTGCTGCCTCCAAGGAACGGCATTCGTTTGACTGCAGTCATGACGTCCTGCTTGCTGTCGTACTGGCTGAGGTTGAACTGGACTCGCCCCGTGTCGCTGTAGATCAGTGCGCCGACTCGCGTCTTGTCCTGCGACACGTCGAACTGTTGCACGATCGACGCCAGCAGATCCAGTACCAGCGGATAGCGCTCCGAACGAATGTTGTTCGACGATTCGACCACCAGAACAACGTCCAACCGTCCGTCGCAGCCTGCACAGTCAGAAATGGCATACTGATAAAAGCAATTCAATAAATTAATTTCCAAAAATTAAGTTAGAATTTATTAACTGCACAGTCAACGCACTGTTTTGCTAAATCATATATTTTTAATTAACTAAACTGCCCACGTGGACATTGTGTTAATGTATACATATGTATACATATGTATTTATCCGTTAACGGTGTCAACGTGATAACCAAAACTAACAAACAACACTAGTAATTAGCATTCCTAGCAAGGAAGAACAGTTCGTCCATTGCCAGGTCTTCGAATACTTGGCAAAATATCTAACACGATATCTAGCACGACAAATTTTTTTTCAAGAATTTATACACTTTCCGTTTGCTACTGCATCGGATGGTGTTTGGCAGCTGAATACCTGTTTTCACATTTCAACCACTACTTGAAAGGGTGTAGAGAAATTTTTTCTAAAGGTGCAAATGAGGCCTGAGGGAAAAATCAGCGGCATTAAGCTGAGATTTCTTTATTGCGGTGCACGTAACCTCGTTGGCAGTTGAGTCCGGTGAATCCGGTGGGACACGAGCACGTGTAGCCGTTGACGATGTCCGTACAGATTCCGCCGTTCTCACACGGATACGAACTGCACTCGTCGATATCTGCAGCGTTTGACAATACCATCATCATCATCATCATCGTCATTATCAGCAGCAGCAGCAGCATATTATGCTAGCCACATTTAAAACAGACAGCGTTCACTTAAACTGTAAAACGAGTGATTAGATTTTGATAGTACTTAAATCGTTAAACCGTTTTTCCATTAAACGTTTATTTTGCCAATCGTAACACAAGTTTAAACAGAACGTGTTTAGATAAGTGTGTACCATATAAACAAGTTTCTAAATGTAAATAATCATAATTACGTAATACTCAGCACAAAAAAAACAAGGCGCAAAAACGTCCATTGTTAAGGCGCGTTCAGAGCGATCGAAAGGAACAGAAATAAACTGAAACAACAGAAGTACGCCATTTTAGTTTAGATCGTTTCGTTCGTTTTATACACGCCTTTAGAGATAGCCAAGGCGGTACAAGTGCAAACGTGAAATATAAATTGCAAATAAGCCTAGCAGTGTTAGCACAGCTGAGACATCCCGGTCACATACCCCAAAAACCAGTGGGTTTTATTGGGTAAACTCGCTTAAGACCAACCAAAAAACACACTGAGACCTCATACTTAATCTAATTTTTTGTTTCTTGTTTTACTAATAATGGTGTCTCATTACTGATAAGTTTTTAAAGCTTCATACTTGTAAATTTGCACTTTTTTGGATTTTTACTCAATGTGAACAGTACATCTAGCTGTGCTCATTTTAATAACTTTAAACTCATGAAAACCCCAAAACTCATCAAACTGAATGTTTAAAAACCTGCAAAGTTAACCAAAAAATCTATAATCCGCGGGTTTTTCCTAGCCGTGAGGGCTAGAAGTAGTAGCAGCTATTGTACGCACTGTTGCAGAGCGCTTTGACGAGAGCTGATTTCACCGAGTACAGATTGTCATAACCGCTGGCGTTGATCCAGTTTGCTGAGATCGGCCAGCTGGCTACACCTGCCATCTCATGCGACCTGCGAGAAATGCTACAAGTGTTAGAAAAAAATCAAAGAAAGCGTCAAAAGCACTTTTGTGAAACATCCCGAAGCTACCAGAGCTCTCAAAACTCTGCCGAGAATGGTGATGCCGCATGGCTAATACAACAAAATCTGCCAGGAACAAAGAATCTTGTATGACCCAACGTTTGAAAACGCTGAATAAAAACGTGAAGCGTTCCAGGCCTAGTATAGTGTTTGGACTGTCCCGTTTGAGAGATGTGATTCGCTTCATTGACACTTGCAGTTTATGAGACCATAACGTGATAACAAGCAAAGCTACATAAAAACTGAAACACACAAACTCTATTATGAAATATTTTGAATGTTTCTGCCAAATGTCATCAGAATCGATCTTTATAATTGCGAGCTATACCATTGCAAAGTTAATGCGTTTTGGGGCCACAGTGTAAAAAGTATGAACACAAGATTGCTAGAACAGAACTATACGGTTACCTGGCGGACTGTCCGACGCCGACTGTGACGAGAGTGATACCGTCAGCCCGTACCTGCCTAGCAGCGGTCAGCGTGGCCTGTGTGTTAATCGACGGACGATTAGTGATGACCACGCCCACCCACGTGACGTCACGACGACCTCGCGTCATCAGCTCGTCATGGATTGACGTCAATGCTGCCGACGTGTTCGTCAGACCTCCCCTGTGTACAGCCAGCACATCATCATCATCACCGTAATCGTCGTCGTCGTCATATAAAACACATTGTCAAGATACGTTAAGACCACAGCAGAATACTTAAGCGCGTTCTACACACACACGATAAGTAAACAGCCGCCGACGTGTTCGTTTCGCCGTAGCTACAACGGCAACTCGGTCACAGCAACGTACAACAATGGGCATCTCGCCGTCGATACTGTGCACTGTATAAATTTACTTACTTACGTAGCCTATTTACTTGCTTAAAGTATGACGTATAAATTCTGTAAAAATAACGCATTATATTGGTAGACTAATGCTCACTACTTTTGCAACAATAACTACTACTACTACAGTATCTGTCGGCGGCGCTTTGCTGTTGTGGTCACTGCAACGACTTGGAATTCGCTATCTGACGGCCTTCGTGACCGAGAACTGAGTCTTGACAGTTTCAAACGTCAGTTAAATACATACTTTTCGGGAAATATTGCTGACAAAATGTATTAAGCACAATATAGATTTTTTGTGTTTGCACATATAAATTTATACTTTACTTACTTTTTTTACTCACCAGTACTACTACTAGTACTATACTACTATTACTTTAAACAGGGATGTGCACGAGACCTTCTGACCCGAGATCGAAACGAAACCCGAGACCCATGTCTCCGAGACCGAGACGAGAACGAGACGTTCAAAATTTTGTTCGAGACGAGACCGAGACGAGACGTTGCAGCTTCCGAAACGCTGGCCGAGACCTTAAAGCTCCCTAGACTTTCGAGAGTCTCGGGAGCTTCAACATCTCGCCGAGACGTTTCCCGTGACGTATGGTGAAACACATCGACAATGAAAAAAAATTACACGAATTAATTAACTCGCACCATGGTAAGCGCTTTCTATTTGTGATATTGTGGGTTTATGCACTTTATTTCGAGAATTATCACTAAATAATTAACGGCTTGCACCATAAAGAATTGCAACTGTAGTGCCGTAGACATGAGCCATCATGTTTATCGCAATATGCAAGCAACTGAATTAGTAAACTACAGCAGATTATAGCCTTATACGTCGTATACATTTGGCTGATGGTATTCATTCTGACATCGAACGCTTTACCTTCATTGTGACGAGATCATTTTATGACAAAAAAAGACTGACATGACATAATTCTGCTTTATAATCAATAAGTAAATGAAAGAGTAAAAACACTGTAAACGAATATTTCTAAGCCATATGCTGGTTAATATCGCTCTAACTGCAGCTACAGGATGCACGGCGCGCGCCTGCACAAAACGTATCGACGAGACGCAATGGCCCGAGACCTGAAACGAGACTGAGCCGAGACCGCAACATATTGCTCCGAGACCGAGACGAGACATTAGTACGTCTCAAGACCGTCTCGAGACCGAGATGTCTCGACCAAGACCACATCCCTGACTTTGAATCTCAAGTTCTTTGTCTATGTCCTTGAAAAAGATTAGTCCTTGGAAAAACCATTGACATACTGTGCTTACACAAACACATTTTCGTTTCTGCCTATTACGTCTAGTCACTCACACGCCACACGATCTCCAACCATTGGCGCTACGTAACTATTCTATTTTATTGACAGTGACATTGCTAGAACGGACAAAACCTGAAGTGCATTGAGATGGCGTTGGAGAGTTCAGCGTGGGTGAAGTATTCGTCGAGATGGAAGCGCATGTCGACGTCATCGCTAAACGACAGGACGGACACGCGGTTGTTGCCGCCCTCCACGTCCAGTGACGCGACGACTTCACGCACGAAGTCCAGGGTCCGTTGGAAGTTTTCTTCGCCCACAGAACTCGACGCGTCGACCGCGATGACCACGTCCGACGGCAGTCGACACACTGCAACCAGAGCATAGAATAACACGAGTTACTTATGCTCTGCTGTAACCCACACACACATCTAATTTAAAATGGTTAATTGGTATCGGTCTTCATGGGAAACCTACTTTAGAGCTACGTAGCGTCACCTGCCGTATGGGATCACATAGTATGCCACCTGACATAAGAACGCGCCCGGTCATAGTCCCAGCCAGACAAGCAAGTACTCGATTTATGTACCCTAGACAGAGAAAGACTGAGTTGATTTTTGTGTTAATTATATAACAAGATAATTTACTTGTCCGCAGACGGTCACCCATGCAAGTAATAATCACTTGATAGCGACGCTATCGGAAGTCGAACAACGGTCCCGCGATCGTGACATTACCACTCGTCCTCAAGTAAACGACGTGTAGTCTATGCCATCCGAGCGTGGTTTAAATACGATACCGCACTGCCTGGAATGGTATAAGCTCGTACTGCGTACTCGTTTACCCACTCCAGTAGTGCTATATCTACTCTAGTACAAACTAGACTGGACAACATAACGTAACGTATAACGTGACGTACTGTCTTGACAGTTGGTGCCAGTGATGGCCGGCATGCGTCGTGGACATAAACACGTGTACATGTGATTGCCATCCACACACGTCCCACCGTTGACACACGGACGACTGGCACATTGGTCACCGTCTGAACACACATATACGCACATTTATGTACACAGTGAGCTCGAGTGAAAGCGACCTGAGGTCTCAAAACTTCTCGCACAATAGCACAGCCACCTGGCGAATACAGAAAACTTCTTAGACACGGACGGCTGGCGCATTCATCGCCGTCTGAACAGTGAACGCACACACAATGACAGAAGAAGAAAAAATTGCATAGACAGCTAAGTCCATTGCGTGAAAACTCATCCTTTTTTTCTGCAATTTGAGCCGGCAAGAGTTGATCCAGTTAAGCTAGCACGCCCGAAACGCACGTTCTCTGTACGCAAACAGTTAACTCGAGAAATCTCTAGCTAGCTGGTTACGGTTTTTAACCGTCGATGCCGAAAATAGGTCGAAACGGTTTCAGTGTACGCCAGAAACTTTTTCTTCCGTGCGGGGTAAAAAAAATTTCAGCTCATATATATACAAATATATACAGTTACAGAGCGTCACCTGCCGCATGGAATCACACAGTGTTACCTGCCACCCGACACTGAAAAACACGCCCCGCCTTAACCCCAGCAAGGTAGTATTCGACACTCGACTTACCTAACACGAAATGGAAGATTTATTTGAACTTTGTGGTTGGTTATATAACTAGATGTTTCACCTATCCGCAAACATTCACCCGTCCAAGTAGTGATAGTGACTCGTTACCGTTGCGTCATGTCAGCATACGGGCGAGAAAGCATAAAAATGTGGCTGCGCGTGTGTACTCACTGTTACAGATGATATTCAGCACGGCTGCACTGGCGTCTCTCTGCAGCGTGCTGAATCTGTCGGCGTAGATCGCGTTGACGTTTCTCGGCTGAGTGGCGACGTTATTCAGCTCATAGCGATTAAGCCAACGCCCGGCGCCCACAGCCACGACGTGAATACCTGTCTGTCTGGCCAGGTACGCCTGCTGCTGAGTCTGCCATTGGTTGCTGGATCCACCCACACCCGTCACCAACACCATCTGCACGCCATCAGTCACTTGCTATGATCACTTACTTTCGTCATCTGTCACTGCAGTGTTTGGAATTTTGTAACTGCAAACTCAGCAATTTTCGACTGCAGTCGTGCGTCACAAAGCAAACGACCATGTAGTTTAGTCTATGCCAAACGAGCGTGGCTTAAGTACGATACCGTCACAGAGCAAAGTAAATACTAAAGTGAGATTACCGAAAAAAAATAATTTCGGCAAAAAATCATCACTGAACAGCAATGAGAAGTTGCGAACTTACGATGTTTGGAACGTTTGGTCGATCTCCGGCGACGGTCGTAAACATGGAGTCGGTCACGTATCGAAACGCGTCCGCTACATTCTTGCCAAACCCGCGACTGTACGTCAGCGATTCCACCGCCGTTCTCACTCCCTGCCTGTAAACGTCAACAATTTCGTTTGATTAAAAATTTTGAGATCGGTTTATATTGCTAAATGTAAAGTTGTACTCTTTTCCTGTTTATTTCAGCTTGCGATTTTTAGTGGTTGCAAAAAAATATCGGCCTTCGACCTGCTATTGAGTCGGTGTGGTAAGTGTCGCTTCGGCCTCATAAATGAATATCAGACATTCGTATCTTACGATCTAGCATTTATTTAACACAACCTTTTTGCAAAGGGCTTCATTAAGACCAAATTTCATTGGTGCTACTTCTTTGTACCTAAATGGGCTGAAAAGTCTCAACAAAATAGTGACTTGGTATTAAAAAGTCATGTTAATATAATGTAGCTCTAATAATACACATTTCTACTGCTAACTTATCTTTTTTGTTACGGCGTGCATAACCGCACGGTGTCTGAAACAGAATTTTCAGTTTTACCGGTCGTCAGCACATTCAGCGTACAAATTGCAGTGCGGCGAACGGTAAGATAATAAACAGATCAAGGGTTCAAAGCAGACGTACTTGGTGTTGTACAGAATGAGGTTGAAGCGAGGTTCTACGTCGTCTGAGTAGGTGACGACACCGACTCGGATCCGTCCACTATCGACGTCCAAATAGCCGACGAGATTCGACACGAAGAGCTTGATGTGCTCGAAGTTTGGTTCGTCGAGAGAACCGGACGAATCGAGGACGAACACGACGTCCGCCTCATTGCTGCAAACTGACGAAACACATTAAACACCCATTAGACAATTAAAAGAACTCGCCATTTCTGTGCAGCTAGATTCAGCTCATCTAATTTTGCACTGTTGCGTTGTTTTACCACATCTTGCTTTCCATTGCATGTAGGTCGTAATCAATGCCGCAAGATTTGTACACTCCTTCTGAGCTTGCGTTGTCATAAGCCTACTGTATTTAAAATGCTTCTTGTTTCTTCTCTGTTATTTTCGATTTGGACACTGATGCTCGTACATTATTTACTTTGGTGCTTTGAATACATAAATCACGAAAACGATTCAGCTGTGAGTTTTTAAATTTTTACAGCTACATTTTAAATGCTGTTAGGTTTTCTTGGTTATTGCAATGCAACTCAACGTTGTCAAAGACGGCGGAATATTCTGTTCTTCAAGTCAATATACAGTTTAAAAAAACAACTACAAAACCCAATAATAGCAAAAGAAAATCAGGTTTACACACCGTTGAAGAAGCCAGGAAAGGTTGTTGTAACAGACGGTGTGGTTGAAGTTGTTGTTGGGCCAACAACAACTGTACACGTTCTGCTGAGTACTAAATTCTTGACGAGCGGAAGACTGGAAAAGTTCCATGCGTAGACGTAGTTCTCGTTCCACGGCTGAGTCACTATCGACCGAAGCAACGTCTCGTTCACCTGAATCATTTTCATCAGAAGCGAATGTTAGGACATCTGCGGACACTAATAGTACGTCACACGAGTTTCGGATATTCTACGACAATGGTCGATTTTACCTGTCGACCGTCGTGTAAAGAAAACTTTGAAAAGCCACTGTTTTAAAAACGAAGTGACGTCCCACAGATAACAAAAACTAAAAAAACGTTACTGTTTCAGCAAGCGTTTTTACCTCTGACTAGTTTTTATATTTTGTACATTATCCTTAAATTTTATTTCAGTTTTCAGGTTTGTTGTACACCACTGGTCATTTTTGTAAGTGGTTATTTTTTAATTGATTGATTGATTGCAAACGTCCGCTTAGGCTATCTAAGTAAATTTCGCAAGATATAATAGAACAAAAACAGTAAGAACGTGAACTAATAACGTATAACAATATGTCACAAAAGTAATATAATTGACCGGACACAAACATTTCGTGACATGATACAAGTGGACCAACTCAACTTTGGCCGCTGCATAAAAAAGCAGTCGACATACGTGACTGAAATGCAGGTTTACGAACTTCGTTACTCAATGAATTACAGAACAAACTTACCTTGTTAGTGACGCCAAGTCCGACAATACGGATGCCTCTGCGTTTGATGGCTTCGA
>Ga0056128_1005754_pt1 | contig 15597 bp, 9 predicted proteins | sample WorMetLIZISLAND2_FD_71113 | JGI IMG/M metagenome (GOLD analysis project Ga0056128, IMG submission 71113) | Marine gutless worms symbiont microbial communities from Max Planck institute for Marine Microbiology, Germany - Olavius geniculatus... ...
CTGCAGGAGTTGAGCCACGCTGCCCTAGATAGGCAGCGGTGGGCAGCGATAGTAAGAATGGCGTCAGACACCAACGGGCATTGAGCCCACGGTTGTCGATGATGATGATGATGATGAGTCAGCTGCCACTTCCAAGATTATGATAACAGGGTGACCACTTGTTCGGAAAACCTGGAAATGTTGGAATTTTAAATGTGTGAGAGAAGTGTCAGGATTTCAGTAAAAATCAGGGACTTGTCAGGGAAAAAATCTTCTCAGGGAAAACTGCCCAAAAACTTTCCTAAAAAATTCATCAACAAACTTTTTAGTATCACTCATTTAGTAATCTGTGCTGACTATTTTATGGTGTTTATTGCTGAATGTTGCTTACTTTGTTTTATTTTTTATTATTTATATTCATTTTTATGTTATATTTTAGTAGTAGTTTAGTAGGGTTAGGTGAGTTTAGCCTAGTTGAGCACCAGTTATAAGGGTCAGGAGTGCCGTGAATTGTTAGAGAAATTCGCAGTCTCTGGAGAGTAGTTACCCTCTATGAAGCACTTCTGATGATGAGCTTGACTCATATAAGAGCACTGTAGCAAGTCCGAACGACTGGACTTTTGCCTTCTTCCAACTGGACTTTGCCTTCTTTGTGGCTGCTGTGTCGGTTCTGATGGTTGCCTGTGTGTGCTGTAGATGTTTGCAGTGTTCTTTGCCGTTTGTGTCGGAGTCTGGAGTCCATCATCTCTCGGTGGCACTCAGTTGTCATGGAGAGCACCGCTAGCATTTATTGGCTCCTCGCAGTCTCCAGCGACCAGCGAGCAAGTCGTCAGCGACTACAATACTCCTAGTGGTACGACTTCATTGTCACTCGTTGTTGTGTCGAGTTTTTCAGTTGCTGAAAACATTGTAACACAGACTGAAGTAGAAATCATGTGAAGGCAATAAGTGTACAGTGTGCACATGTGGTGTAGGTGCTGCCTCAGTGTATATTTTTGAGCTGCGGAAAATGATCAGTTGTGTGATTAATGATTAAGAAAATTAATTATTAGAAAATTTAGTTGTTAGATTTTTGATTGACATCTCATAGGATTGTAAAGTAGGTAAGATGCATACTTGCAATACCTGTTCCATGTGACCAACTTTTTAGATCAGCTCGATACATTGCCAACAAAAACAATGATCATTTTTTTCAGAGGTTGTGAAATTCTAGTTTCCTTTCAAGACTAGATGAAAAATACTAATCTTTTGTTTGTTGCGTTTGTGATAACTTAGCTGAGTAACAGGTAACACATTATTTTATTGATAAATGTGGAAAATGTAGACTGATTTCAATAATTCTGCTTTCTATGCTGAACTGTGAAGATATAATAATGTCTCCCACCAACATATTGTCGCCATTTAATCTCGAAGTCTAGTCGCCCTGTCAGACGATGTGAATAAATGCAGGCATAACTCAGTCCTGTGTTCAGTGATCTGATCTGATAGCTTTGGTCAATGGTCAACTCAGCTGTCTCTCCTTCTATGGTGAATAATTGAGTACCATACCGGCCTTTCTTCGGCTGGTGCAAAGGCAAAACACATTTACCGTTGCGTGTCACGTGACAGGTCTGGTACTGGATTACTGATCACATATGGCAGGTGATACTTCATAGCTCTGACACGGGTTCTGTGAAGAGCTACACTGTACAGCATCGACTGTGTTGGTGGTTGTGTTTTGACAGTGAATTCACGGACTCTGAAGACACTGCCTGATGACGTGGATGGACCGACATGGGACCGGTCGTCATCGTGTGGCTACCGCAGTGCTCTGCTGCGCTGGTTGACCGGTGATTTCACCCGTCCAGCCAAGCACCAGCAGTCGGTCGCTGTGAGAGTCGATGCACCACCACCACATGTCGACGGTGATAACGACGTTATGCCTGAAATCGGTGGAAGGCTATCGGACCATGAGGCTAACGATGCACCACGTGATGCTGATAAAATGAAACACGTAGCAGTTGAGTCTTTTGTGTCTGTTGAGGACCGCAATGAGACTCTAGTGGCTGGGTTTACAGCCGGGCAGTCAGCTGGCATTGTAGCGACGACGACGACAAAACTTGACGTCACCTACACTGCCACGGCTGAAGTGCTAGCAGTGCTGGAGTAGTTGCAATCGGTGAAATTCTACACACGCACACAGACTTGCGGACATAGGCCTCGTTTTCATCCAGTGCAACGCTACACTCTTGCTTACTTAAGCAAGCGATGCAGGCATGTGTGTGCGACAGACTGGTTTAGTTGGGAAGGTCAGTGGTCGCCTGAATAAAGTTAATCGATGCTGGTCCTGGTTACTAATTGGGTGGGTGACCATCAGCAGATGGCTAAACCGTCTCGGTTTGTAACCAGCCTCACATATCGACTCAGCCTGGCCATCTGTTTATGGGTGGATTCATTGAGTACCAGTGAAAGGTAGGATGTAAACAAGTGCACCACGCAATGCAATAGCCCTGTATCCATGGTTCTCACAGTGTAAGCTGATGTCTGGCTGTGGACTGAGGAAATGCCGCCTGATGAGCCTTATGGCTCAGGAAGGACTTCACTTTTTTATAATGTGGGCGGTGTGAGAACGTATGCAAGCGACGCAATGGACATGCAAGCGACGCAATGGCTTAAACAAAAGAATAGAAGCGGTGTCGATTCTTGAATAGTGTGCATCGTGTTGCGCTTGTTGCATCCATTGTGTTGGATGGAAACGAGCCTTTAATACATGCATACCCACGTCCACGGTAGATGACAGTATGCAGTGCGTGTGAAACTAAGGTGCCATGTGCCATTATCAGAAATAGGTTCACACCTCACCGACATATTTGACTTAGGTACAAATGGTGTACTTCATCCAAATACGTACAAGTGCATGTATATGATATGCTGGTAATTAATTTGTGGTGGTGTGGTAGGAGCTTTGTGTTGTTTTGTGGCATGGTTTTTTGGTCGAAACCTTGTTTCCGTGATACTGTTAATACATGCCATCATATCATTGTTCATGCTGTACTGAGAGACTGGTGGCTTTGCTGTAATTGTGTGCTTATTTTTGATGTAATAATCTTCATCTACGATTCTCTTTACTTCTTCTTGTGCAATTTTTTATGCTGCCATTTTGGATGTTCACTATTATGCTCACTTCCGGTTCTGTTTTTGATGTCTCTTTTGATCATGCAACGGCCATTATTTGTAAACGTTTCAATCTCTATCATGGGGCTTTTCCTATTGTCCATTCTTCAACTTGTCTGCAGCCAGAGTTTGACAAATTTTGCAACTCTGTAATGGTGTCTTTCGTAACATCCAGCCATCAGTGATGAGACAATAATGCATTTTTATTGGCTAATTAAAACTCTATTTTCCATGGTAGGATTGGTAGGTGTTGGATATGTTTTGTCTTACCTGTTTTCTAGAAAGTCGTAGATGCCAATGTCATAATGGCATTAGTGCGTCATAGCCTAGTCGGTGACGTTTGCTTACAAAATTATGCGGCAATGAATGTCGTGGCCAAATGTGTTTTTCTGAAAGTTATTATAGTTAGTGCTGCATGTTAATCGCATTAAGATGTTAATCCTGATTAAAACAGTTGTTCGTTATCACCAGTTTGATCGATTTACCAAAATAATGTTAACAAACTCATCTGTTTGAACAATTGGCTGAAGAAAGCTCAAGTTGAATGTGAAACTGCAAGGAAGTATAACTGAAGTTGCGTTCGAACAGTTTTAAACCATACTGACGGTATTGGTAGTGGCACACAACCATGGGTGTGTGTGTGTGTGTGTGAAAATGGTTGTGTTGTTTTTCATTAATGCTTTTTTTCATTATTTTGAATTGCACGATTGATTGTGATTTAAATTTTTAATCATTGAGCAGCACTAGTTATAATGAATGTTGTAAGTACATGTGTATGATAATCTGTGATGAATTGACTATAGTTAAGTTATTCTGCAAGTTTCTTCTTTATGTTATGCTGATTTAGTTGATGACATTGTATATAGATAATACAGTCAGTAGATCACTTTGATTTACTGTTTATCCAGTATTTTACTAGCCAATTTTGTTTGCTATGGTATCTTAATTGTATAGACTGTGGTTGTTAACTTCTGTTACTAATTAAGTCATTTTGTCTGCGCTGTTCGACTAACGTTGCTAAGATGTTGTATTTTGTGGGGATAATAATGTGCGGTTCATTGACGTTTTTCTTTGTTTAATTACAGTAACTGCTGCTGATATGTACTGGCTTAATGTAAAACGGTGTTAGGCCACACAAACTCAACAGAACAGGTATTAGAGTGTGAACAGTTCTTTATAATGTGCAGTGAAAGCAGAATAGCCTGCATAAAAAGTACCCGAAGATGGTGGGTAACCGTTGTCATATTTTTGATAACTATGCAAGTGCCTATAACAACTGTGCAACTATTGCTGATATCACAATTTAATGTTAATCAGACACTATTTGGTCACAGAGTATAGTATTAATTGTTTCCTGCTGAACCGATTTGATTTTCAGTAAGTAAGTGCTTATGGTGACTAGGAATATCTGGGTGGTGAAAAGAATGCTACAACAGACACAGGTGGATGCAATAAAGTTGTACAAGTTAGGTAATTATGTTAGGGCATAGGTGGATTATTGCTTGCTGAAAAGATTACAAAATGCACCCAGCATGTATGTGGAACAGTATACTGCAAACATTCGTGACCCATCACTGTCACTCATTGTCTTCACTAAAGACTGAAGACTGTTTGGATGATAGCTGCGGTGTTTGTGATTTGGAATGGACGCCTTTAAATATGCGAGCTAACTAACTAGCAATAAAATTTGGCTTGAAGAAACGAGCAAGACTTTTAGCCACCATCCAGTCGGCAGCGTCATAGGTTACAAAAAGCTGGAGGGCGGGAAGTTGCTTTTTTCAACAGACAGCTGCAAATTTCCAACGTAGGATCCTCAAAATTTCAATCTCGCCCCTGAAGTCTGCAAAAATGAGATTTTAAGCCATCGCAAATTTTGTCTTTCTAACAAATTTTCGGATGAGAAGAAAGTTTTCCTCCAGGCTAAAATTAAGAGGGCTAATTGCCCGCCTAACACAACACTACTGCTGCTCACTGTAATAATGGTGCAATAACAATTACTAAGTCTGTCATGGGTGAAATTGTCATTTAAATGTAACTTCCAGTAACATGACATGTAATGCAGTAACATACGTGAACAAAACCAATTAGTTACTGCACACAACTTTACAGACTGCAATCATCACAGTCAAACCGAAAAACAACAACATCAAGTATTCATTCGTAATACCAACAACGGCACAAAAATACAAACAAACGTTCTATGTTCCATTTTATAAGTACCGGGTATGCCTGACAAGGCGATGCAACTGACAGCATGGTATCGCATTTACGATAAAACTGCATGCAAAAACAGCTTTTTGGCTACAAACAAAGATATATGAACCAAATAAATTAACTACTCGAGAATAGTCAGCTTAGCATCAGAAACAGAAAATTAACAAGTAAAAAGCTACAGTCAAAATTAAGCAAACAAACTTCTCGTTCTCAATTAAATGTAGACAGGTGTGAACAAATGCAGCAGAATTATAACTGATTCACATGCTTTTAAAATAAAGGTTGTATATTCACGAATTTGTATAACTTATTTAGTCACCATTTAAACTGAAGAGTCTTTAAAGTCGCACGCTATTAACACTGCATGCCCTGGCAGCCATGCAAAATGTTCCTCTGGTTTAAAAAACAACTGCATGAGTACAAATATTACTGCTACAATACTGTGAACTCCTGCATGCGCTTCAATTTAAGCCATAAAAGTAGCCAGGATCATTATAGAATAACTATTATAATTACAATGCCTGAATTAAAAAGCTGTTTCTGATGCTAAGCTGTCTATTCTCGAGTAGTTTTTAAACATGTTAATTTATTTGGTTCATACATCTTTGTTTGTAGCCAAAAAGCTGTTTTTGCATGCAGTTTAAAAAGCAAGGAGATAAGCTCAATGGTAAGCAAAATGTACTCAAGTTAAAATGATTAAATCACACTTCTTCAAAAAGCTTCTTCAAGCTGCTGTATGTGTGAATAATTCACGGCACTACAAAACAACCTGTGATGGTCACTCAGACCAGATATGTCCAACTCAGTACACAGAAGTCAAATGAACATTAAAAAGATTAATGGTGCAACATTTTTACAATGCAGAATTATGGAAAAGTAGTAAAAAATTATAATCAGTTCAGTCTCTGAATGCAGAAGCATCTAATGAATGACAACCGGAACTCATAAAGATAGCAAATGCAAAAACTCCACTCACTTGTGTACCACACAACTATGCTAGTTACTGCAGAATTATCTTACAAAACTTATATCAAGTCTTACAGAACTTATCTTACAAAATACTGCGGAAACAGATCCATTTACCGTTATTATTGTGGGAATTTTGTGCAGTTCTCACCGGAAATTGGTGGATGTCTAACCATTCTCGTTAAACTGCACAGCTTACAAAAACCAAAACCAATAACAGTACACTGTGTCTCAAAAAACAGTCTTATTCTTGTCACAACTTTGTCAAATTTACACCAATTTTGATAATTTTTAGCATAAAGATGGCCAAGACGACAGAATTATGTAAATTGAACTCATTTACCGCCTCACCTATTTTATGTCAACGCACTACTATGTGAAACACTGACATTGTGCAGTCATTTGTATGAGATTGCTGACCTCTGCATCATCAATTCGACGGAGGGCGACACATGATTTAATAATTCTGTGGTATTAAATATTTTACGGTGAAAATATCAGCCAAAAAATAGCTGGCTGATGCATTTAAAACACGTCTAATGATGAGTAAATGTCGTTTAATCAGTCGACTATTGATTCTGCTATCACCCATTGGCATTGCATCTAAGCCACGTCCATGTATGCGGGACACACATTGGGCATAATCTCTGATAATTTGCAAGCGAGTTGTTATACAAACTTATAATTCTGGTAAATAATTCACATTTAAGTTTACTGCATGCTCAATTTAGTCCTCAGAACGTTTACTGGAGAAAACAACTCTAATGTTATGCAACAACTTGGGGCATCGGTGTTTCACACAGTAGTGCTTTGACAAAAATTAGATGAGGTGGAAAATGAATGCACTTTACATATATCAATTGTCTTGGCCATTTGCATGCCAAAAATTATTAAAGTCGGTAGAAATTTGACAAAGTCATGACAAAAACAGTTCTGAGTGTTTTTTGAGACACTGTGTCTCAAAGAGCATTGAGATCAATGCTTTGATGCCATATGTTGGAATGGTATCATTCTTCAACAAGTCCAAAAGTTCACTTTCGACAAAACTGATTGGCGTAACATAGCGCAAGTCTACAAAAATTGTCCACTTACACAAAAACTGAATAATAACTAGTTGTAGTAAAAATAGATATCTCCATCACACATAGGCATATGTACCAAGTAACCTCCGAAATTGAAGCTGACATCTGGTTCAATGGTTGCATTGAAAATTACACCATTGTGAATGTTCAAATATCTGTATGAAAATGAATAGGAAGTGGTCAAATCCCGGCCAGCAGTTATTGATTATGCCCACGTGAAGTAATGAAGAAGGTTGTTTTTCAGTCGGTCAATTTTTACCAGGTGAATTACCACAAAATCATGAACAACTTTGGTGAATTTTGGAGATAGGGTGAGAACGGCACATAAAGTAAGTGATCATAGGATTTTGACAGCAATCTGGATTCTTTTGTGAATTCTGGACTCTATACAGTTTATTGTATTTCTATTCACCAGGTGCTAGTACCGATCCCGATGGTCCAATGGAGGTTTCGGATCTCTTGATTGTTTCTAGCTTAATCGAACATTCAGTATTTCTATTGGCAGAATTTTTACATGGATAACTACAAACTGGATAAAATACAACAAAAAATGGCACAAACTTGCCAAATGTCTTCATATCCATTAGTGCAGCTTTGAGCCGCACTTACAGGACATTATCTCAGTCCGTTCGCATCCATTGAATGAATGTTAAAGCCATGATGCTACTCCAACAGAACTAAATGCAATATCAAATCACATCACCAACACAAAACTTCTCGGCTAACAACAACTAAAAGGATGAAAATATATAAAAATAAACGACAACAATGCACAGAGAGAACGCCGGTCATAATAGCACAGAACACCAGCAGTATATTGTTGTAGGAAAATATCAACTTGCTGAAAACAGATCCTCAGCTGACATACGAGGAGATTTATCCTGAAATGTGAGAGATTACAAGAGTCTGACTGACTCGGTATCAAGTGATTAATGGGGCCCAGAGTTTTCCGCGGACAATTTTGCCAAATTCTGCCGGCCAGTTTGCAAAATTCCGTGGCTTACTGTGGCAAAATTGTCCAAATTCCGCTGCTCACTGTGGTCTTCCATTTGTGAGTAAACTGAGCCCTTTCCCATTCAGAAACTGTGGCCGGCCAGCATAGTGGCATTGTGCAGAGTTATGCTAGCTAGTTATGTACAAAGAAAATTACCAATCTTTTTTTCTTTTTAAAAGTGCAATCTGTTAACTCACATAGCGTTTAGTTACAATTGTGCTGTATTGCGATAGCTATTAGTAAGGCCCACAGTTTTAGACAGTTCAATTTAATTTTTTTCCGTAATAAAATTACATCATCAAGTCAAAGATGTACTAATCGCCAGCCAATTCCCAACTTATACAAAATTCTGTGGAAATATAAAAATTCCACAAAAAAGAAAAAATTCCACGGCTTGGCTCGAAATTCCAAGGCCAACAGAAAACTGTGGGCCCTAGTGATTAATCTTCATCACTGGAGTTGGAGCTCAGGTGAGGCGATGGCTCGCGAGGTTTAAACATTCGGCCACTGCTCTGCTTCTTGGAGTACAGCTCCGAAGACATCTCGTCACTACACGTCTGCCTCCGAACCGTCTAAATAGCAACACATACAGAACAGTTTGAATTTCCGATAATGTGGGCCAAAGATTGACCGACGTTTATGAGACTCACGTGAAACTCTGTAGCTTTTCCAACCAGTCTCTCTGGCAGTCAAGTGTACAATTTAGTAGAATTCAAGGTTACCTTCTTGATTCCTAGCAAACTGGACTTGGACTAGTGCCTCTCCGACTGACTTGTTTCAACCACCAGGACCTTTACTACCAGGGAAATATAACAAAAATAATAATAATAATCCAGCTAATGTAGCAACTGTGCCAGTACGTCAGAAAGACTACAAAGATGCGAGTCAACACTCACATAAACAATCATAATCTTTGACGATACAGCTGTTAGACTGCAACTGAGACACATGATAAGTATACTGTGTTCAGAAAAAACACCCATTCACGTTTCCTTTTATACCTCCAGCGAATGTCTAAGAGAAAACTAGTATTCTACCAGTGGAAAAGTTAAAAATGCTTTGCTGCTGGTGATGTGACGGCATATTTCCACGTTTATAAATTATGGGTTTTACCATTGAAGACAGGCATCTGATAAAATGCTTGTGAGTCAGCAAGGGTTATGTAGCCGCAAGTTTGTGCTACACGTTTCTGGACAATGGACAGACAACGGAATATTGACGGAATGAAACTTTTAAATAAAAACAATTGAGATAATCAGCAGTTTCAAGCTGTTTAACTGATAGCAGGCAAGTGGTCATCCATGCAGTGACGCAGTGTGCATACACCTGCCAGCATCAACAAAGTTGAGGATCTCACACTCAGCCAAAAAGATGAACCATGGAAACAGTTCACAATAAAAAAACTGTGTGATGAATTAGCATATTTTTGGGGCCAGTTAACACAATGATCAATTGATGCGTTTTAACATTACATCAAATGTCTGTCTTCAGCGGTAAAACCCATAATTTACAAACATGGAAATATGACGTCAGCATGACGTCACCAGTAAAAAATATCTAACTTTTCCATTTTCGGAATACCTGTATAAGCAGTACACGGCTAAAAACAAAAGTAAAATACAAAATAATGTACTGTAACAATTACTAAGCTTAAATATCTGCAGGAAATAATGTATTTTTTATCAACACTTTAAATCAGCATGGTCTTTAATGAAGAAACAGTTGAACATATCTAAAGCAGACTTTCCTGGCATAAGAAACGTACAGAGATTGGCACAACTCAATATACTATCACTAGCCATATCAATATTTATTCACGTTTACATTGGAATACATAAGGACTTTGGTTTTCTTACGTACAGTTCATCATTACAAATCAACCCTCTCCATCCATTTAGGAAACTAACAACCACTGAACACAACTATGCTCTTAAAATGTGTCCTACCTTGCCAAACTCGTGATGTCCACGTTTCGCCTGATCAGAAGCTGATTTTCCTGCACCGACCAGCTTCAGAAATCTCGAACCAAATCCCGGCTTTGACTTCAATGCTGACGGTCTCGAAGCAGCTAAATTAACAGGCATCTCAATGTCATCATTCTCGTACTGTGCCACAGACTGACCTTTTCTCCTTGCCTCCATCTGAGTCACCACCACACGCATGACTTGTCAACTTACAAACGAAAAAAAGATAGGTACAGTAAGTAAATAAATAAGTAAGTAATTTATATCCCATGTTAGCTGTAAATAATCTCAAATGATGCACTTCGTGTGTGTATAGAACAAGAAGTAAAAGTGTTTCTAAAAGTGTGTTCATGGGAACCCATCTCAGAGATATGGAGCGTCACCTGCCACATGGTATCACTGTGCTACATGCTATCTAACACAGGTGAATGTACTCCACCTTAACCTCAGGCAGGCTGGTAATCAATTTACCTACTCCAAAGGATGGAAGTCTGAGCTGACCTTGGTGGCTGGTTGTATACCGCAAAGATATACCTGTCTGCAGACAGTCACCCATCCAAGTAGTTAACCACTTGACAGTGACCCCACTGGGAGTTGAACCCACAACCTCATGATCATAACATCTTAATGAATCACTTACCGTATTAACTTATGTCGGCATGATTTATAACCTGGCTAGTAAAAATCAGAGATGTGCAGATCCTGAAATTTTTGAGACCATGTCAATCCGCAGATTTTGACCCAAGGATCCATGCCAGTCTGCATCAGCAGAAAGAAAGAAATACTGGATCCGCTGTCAGTCCGCATCCGCACTGAATAGGTCTCTAGTCATTAATATGTAAGGTCTGCCACTATGCCCAGGCTTACAGCAAATTACAATTTACCAGCTATAGTACTACCATGCTACGCACATCTCAACATACATCACTTTTTCTCTTTTTAACTTTTATTAGAAATAAATACACTCGTCATGGAACAAGATCTGCATCCGTCCACGTACACAAATAGTCACAGAACAGGATCTGCCGATCCGCGTCGGTCCACATCCGCAAAAAATCCTGCTGATCTGGGTTCGCGGACTGACATGTCTGCAGTCTGCACATCTCTGGCAAAAATACAGCATGAAGTAAAGCTGGACACTAAGATTTTACAGGGAAAGCGAAACTGGCAGTAGAATGAACAGCATGAGGCTTAAGGATAGAGTTAGAAATAGAGATAAATTGCATTTTTGAATATGGCAAACATTGGCTATGGTGGCCCTTGAATATGGTGGCCCTTGTCTATGGCAAAATGGAAACTGACAAAATTTGGACTAATGCCCCTTCGGACTTTTGACCAGTCATCGACTTTACAAGATGCAGGGCATGAACAGCAGCAGCATTACAAACCTTTGACTAGCGTACACAGGCAACGAGTGAAAATTTACAGACAACGAAGAGTGCATACCAACTGAGCATCTCTCAGCTGATTTTCCATTGGAGCCAAGTTTTGTATGTATGCATCATATGCATTGGCTTGTCTGCACAGAATAGACACACTGTTCATTACAATGCCAAAATCTGTTTAAGCCCAAATTCCATGATGCTGACTTTCACTGAAACTTCCTTGGAGGGGAAGTCGCGGATACAAACCATCTCGACACGTCAAGATGTTTGCAACAAAGTCTGTAACAAGTCCGCGACAAACCCGTTCGTGTCGTTCTAATGGAATTTAGTTTGTTACAATACATGGGGAAAGTCAGCGACAAAGTCAGCAGACTTTGTCGCTGACTTTCATAAGTCATAAGTCATAAAAATCATAAAAGTCGATGACATGATTTGTCGCGGACTTTCATGATTTGTGTCCGCGACTTTCCCCGCAAGGAAGTTTCGATAAAAGTCGCAAAGTCGGCGTAATGGAATCTGGGCTTTAAGCAGCAAACTAGCTCATTTATGATCAGGGTGCAGCCCACAAAACCCGGTGGGTTTTTGTTTTTGTGGGTAAACCCTCCGCAAACTTAGTACAATTTTAGTTTCTTGTTCCACCAAGTAGCACCAACAATGAAACAGTCTATTGCAGTCAAGTTTATAAAACTTTTAAACCAAAAAATCTGCAAATCTGTGGATATTCTATAATGTTTCGAGCTAAGAATTAGACGTAGATAATATCTAGCAGTGCTCATTCTAATAATCTACAAAAACCCCAAAACACATAAAATCCATTAAAATAGGCCTTTCTAAAAAACCATATTCAACCCAAAACCTGACAAAAACCCAATGGGTTGCAATTTTCTTCAAAAAGCCAATTTTTTCAAAGCCGGGAAAATATAAACTACATAATACCCTGTAGTGCTTTGACAATGCCAGTGGACAGAATGAGAGAATTCAACTACAAAGTCATGATACAACAATTTACTGCTGGGGACTCAGTGACCCAGCCTAACCAACTGACGAACCTCATCACGTAAACTAAAAATTAAAAGTAATAGTTTAGATCACAACTAAGAACATTTTTGATCAGTTGATAGATGGCTTGGTCTAGTGCGAACATCGTTGGTCGCATCAATAACTTCAACTCAGCCTGGCCATCCTCCTGTGAACAAAAGCAATGAGTACCAGCAAAACTGAGGCATAAAGAGGCACACTGCACAATGCATTAGTCCCAAGTCTAAAGTTTTGCGACATAAACTACGCCGTGTCTTAATGAAAACCAGTCAAAATTGTTTTCATCATAACTTTGTCAAATTTCCACCAACGTGGATAATTTTTGGCACAGAGATGGCCAAAATGCTAAAATTATGTAAGCTGTACTGTTATTCCACCTCACCTAATTTATGTCAATGCACTACCATGTGAAACACAGATGCTCCAAATTGTTACATTACATGGTGATTATTTGTATCAGATTGCTCATCTTTGTACATCAATTCGACAGAGGGCGCCATGCAAATTAATAATGTTGTGGTATTAAATATTTTACGGTGATAATAACAGACAACAAAATAGCTGCCTGATGAGCTTAAAAACGTCTAATCGATGAGTGGATGCCGTTTGATCAGTTGATCATTAATTCCGCTATCAGCCAGTGGCGTTGTATCTGAACCATTGTGTCCATGTATGCGAGACACACTTCAATTAGCGAGTTTTTATGCAAAGTTTCAATTTTTCTAAATAATTCACATTTTAGTTTGTCCTGTGCTTAATTAAGTTGTTACAGCATTGATTGAAGACAACAACTCAGCATTATGCAACAATGTAGAGCATCTATGTTTCACACAGTAGTGTGTTGACATAAATGAGGTGAGGTGGAATATGAGTGCACCTTACATAACTCTATCGTCTTGGCCATCGTTGTGCCTAAAATTATCAAAGTTGGTGAAAATTTAACAAAGTTATGACAAAAACAATTTTGACTGTTTTTTATTGAGACATGGCGTAGAGTCTCACTGAGGACTAAGGAAAAGGAGATCAGCACTGTCCTATGGGCCTTATGGTTCAGGAAGGACTAACATTATTTTTGTTTAGTCGGATGAACATAAACTGAAAGTGGCAGAAGGCAACGTACGAGTTGCGAGCGACAAGTCGCTGGTACATGAAAGCGTTGAGACGTGATGGTGTGTAGTAACCCTCCAGAGCCAACTTTGATGATTGCTGGGCCGCGTGAACACCAACCACTGGCATATTGATACCTGGAACACACACATCATTACAATCATCATCATCATCAGCAGCAGCCTAACAATTTTTTGCTCTTCCAAGGTGCGTCCAGGTTGACTTACAACTAGGGCCCACAGTTTTCCGCGGGTCGCGGAATTTCAAGCCAAGCCGCGGAATTTGCCCTTTTCCGCAGAATTTTGATATTTCTGTGGAATTTCATGGAATTTAGTACAATCGTTGGCTTCATGACATAACTAAACAGACTAATTATATCACGAAAAAAAATCAAGAACTGCCTAAAACTGTGAGTTCTACTAATACCCATCATACATAGTATGGCACACAATCATAAATAAACACAATTTGACTTGACAGATTGCATTTAAAAAAAAAAAACAATTCATAATTTTCTTTGAATGTTGCTAGCGTAACTGAGCACAATGCCAGCCTTCAATAACTGAAGTTTTCTGACACGATAGAGCTCAGTTGACTCACCAACGGATGGCCACGATAAGCCACAGAATTTGAACAAATCTGCCACAGTGAGATGTGGAATTTTGCGAACTGGCCAGCGGAATTTGGCAAAATTTACCGTGAAAAACTGTGGGCCCTACTTATAACCATTTCCATCAAGCTTTTATTACTAGTAACAAAAGTTATTGTGAAGATTCATCCATTTTTTCATTGATTTTCCTTCAGTCTAGTGCTGCTATTCACACAAATGACAGAAGGAAACAATAATATAAAGACATAAACTAAAAGCAAAAATACGACCTACACGTCTCAGCCTGGCACTGTTATAAGACGTTCTACATAGACACAAAGTAAGAACTGACATGTCTCAGCCTGCTGTCTGTCCCTGGTGACCGGCTGAGTCTGGGTCAACACTCTCACAGCCTCGGCACCATCCAAGTCTGTGTACGTGATCTGAACCTGGAACGGTAGTTCACATGGCCGGTCCTCAGTCGAAGCCGCAGCAGTACTGGCACCCGGTGTAGGCTCCGTTTCCATGGCAGCAGCAGCAGCAGCAACAGCACCAGCTGTATCAGTAGGGATGATGCTTATTTCAGCTTCCATGGGTTCAGCATGTGTGCCGGTGTTCACTGGATCGGAACTGGGAGGGTCGCCTGCGCCCAGTTCCTGGGGTTGCTCATTCATGGCTGATTCACTCGTTGACAAACGTAACTTGCCACTGCTTGATGATGCCATTGGTTTGTCTGCATCATCATCATCAAGAACATGTCATCAAAATTATCAAGTACTTCAGGAGACAGAACAATAGTGTCATGTGTTAACAAAGTAGACGGTTCACGGGGGGGATATTCAGTTTTTGAACAGACAACTGCAACTTTTGAATAGCGAAAATTATAGGTGGTCAGAATTTCAATTCTATCCTGAAATTCTCCCAAAAATGGGGAAATTTTCAGCCAGAAATTTTGTATCTTCTGGAAGAAAATTATCCGATAAAAAGAAATATTCTGACAAGTCTAATTCTTAAATCACAGGCTGAACGGTAGTTCAAGCCCTGTGTTAACGGCGACTTCTCTTTCTTATGGGAAAGCCAAAAATTTGACCCCCCACAGAATCAAAACCCCTGATCTGATTGAGAT
>Ga0056128_1005755_pt1 | contig 15595 bp, 9 predicted proteins | sample WorMetLIZISLAND2_FD_71113 | JGI IMG/M metagenome (GOLD analysis project Ga0056128, IMG submission 71113) | Marine gutless worms symbiont microbial communities from Max Planck institute for Marine Microbiology, Germany - Olavius geniculatus... ...
ATCAACATCGATGACCTTGAACGACCTTGAACCCCTCAAAAAGAGGTTTTTAGTGAATTTTTCGCAATTTTTGGATGCAGCGCACATTTCAACACTGAATTGCGACGAAATGGCTGGAGACAGAGCAAGACAACCTGCGTATGAAATTTTCAGCATTCAACGTAGATTTTAGCAGTTCACGTCCCGACCCCCTAGGTTTAAGGAGGCCGGCGCAGGCGGGCGTCAAAGACAGCTACCCCTTTAAAAAGTGGTTATTTTACCGAAATTATTTCGTGTAGCGTGAAAGCGGTTGCAGATAGGTACATACATGCTGCTTATCATAACAAGCACTGGTGACAGGCTTTTTTTTATTTATCAACATCGATGACCTTGAATGACCTTGAACCTTCGCAAAAGGGGTTTTAGTGCACAATTTTGCGCTGCGACACGCATTTTAAGAGTGAATTGCGCCAAAATGGCTAGAGATAGGCCTATACCAAGACAGCCTGCGTACGAAATCTTCAGCATAGAATTTAGATTTTAGCAGTCCAAGTCCGGACCCTCTAGATTCAAGCAGGCCTGCTCACGTGGGTGTCAACGAGAGGTACCGCTGTAAAAAGTGGTTATTTATACTCTGTTGGCTTGTCTAGTGTGTAAATGGTTGCAGATAGGCACAGCCATGCTGCTTATCATAACAAGCACTGATGAAGAGCTTCTTACGAATGTCAACATCGATAACCTTGAATGACCTTGAACCCTAAAAATATTGATTTAACGTGATTTTTTGCGATTTTTGGCTGCAAAAGAGTGAATTGCGACAAAATGGATGGAGATAGACTAAGATTAGGCCTACCTGCGAACAGGCCGGACTGCTATAGGCTTTCGCGCGTCTTGTGAGCTTTGCTCAAATTACTTATTTACTTTTTACGCGCGAAAGCAGCTACTGCTTTCAGCGCGTCTTAGCCATCGCAATTCTGTCTGTCTGTCTGTCCGTCACACGGGTGGATCAGTCAAAAACGGCGCAAGATAGGATCACCAAATCTTTAGGCCTACCGTCGGCTGCCTGGAAGACTCTAGTTTCAGGAACCGTAAAGCTTTTTCGTATAAATTCGAAGTGGGTCACTTCGAACGAGGGGGCTAAATGAGAAGAGGATGAACAAAATTTGCGTTTTTTGGCCAATAAGTCGCTGTATCTCAGTAACGGTGCGAGATAGGGCCTTTTTTATTAATCGCTAATAGGAAGTCGTACACTGGCTCTTGATTGGCGCCAATTCATTGACCTTGAATGACCGTGAACGCCAAAATAGGGGGTTTATTGATTTTTTTGGCGATTTTGGGCTGCGACACAGGTCGATATCATTCACAAGGTGGCGCCACGGAACTATCGTTATGCGATCCAGATAGAGAATTTGGTATTTGTATATTAACTAAGCGTGAACACCCAGTGGCGTATTTAGGATTTGGCAAAGAGGGGCCATGGCGAGCGCACAGAGCGCGAGCCTATAACGGGGGTCAGAGCCCCTGGTCGGGGGGTAGGGGGGCGAAGCCCCCTTGAAGCTGAAACACTTTTTGCTTTTGAACGTTCAATGGAAGCCGCAAATTCGCCCATTTTTTTCTGAAATTCGAAAACGCAGAAAATCACAGCGTCATATCAGATGCAATCACATGGCGATTTTAATCGCGTATTGTATCGGTATGAAAAAAGACCATCAAACATTGTTGAATTTTGCAATTCTTGCTGGAAAACAGCAAAAAAACGCACCTTTTCATATAAAGTCGCCTTAAAAAATTTTCATGGTCGGGCCAAAGGGGGGGAGCATCGCACCGTGGCCCTCCCCCTAAATACGCCACTGTGAACACCCCAATTTTCAGCTAAACTACTAGACCGGAACTGCTATAGGCTTTCGCGCGTCTCGTGAGCATTAGCTCAAATTTCTTGTTACTTTCCTCAACTTTTTCCAGGAGGCATTTGCCTCCGTCTGTCAATGGCACCTGCGCGCTGCGAGACTAGCGACTAGCGAGTGCGACACGAAGACCACTTAGACAAGTAGAAGACAAGTTTACTTACTTAGTGATAGCGTCGCCACCTGGCGAACGACTGGCGTTATTGACTTCGACTGTTTGTCCATGAAAATGGGCGTGTCCGCTGTGTGAGATATAAACACCGTCGTTGCGCAGAAAGCGTGACTTTAGCATGTGTATTCGTGTGAAAGGAGATGAAGGATCTTATATTCTTCGTTCTGCTCGATTTTTTACTAACTGTCACCGCGGTTACTGGCCTGACTCATTGGTATTCGTTCGACCCGACGAAGGTGGATGGTCTGATCGAAAACAGTGAGCAGCAGGTTAAGATCAGCTGTAACAGCAGCTCGTTGGAACAGTACGATTCTGTGACAGTAAAGCTCAAATCTGCTGATCTGGACATTGCCGCAGTTGCTGGTGAGAAAGTGGTATTCTGCCAGTGTGATTCAGCAGTTTCTGTGTCAAATACGTCGCAGTTTGTTGTCAGAGGACTCTTTCTAGGACGTACGATCATCAACGTCGAGACGCTAAATGCCACCCGACTGATCGAAGGTGTTAATGGACGACCTAGGAAAGTGCTCAATGCTAGTTTGCCGGTCGTCGATTATCATGTTTCGGTGGTTCGGAAGCAACGGCTAATCGACCATCTGTTTCTGGGCCTCGTGTCTGTCATGGTGATCTGTGCCAACGTCGGCATGGGCTGCAAGATTGACATGGCTGTAGTCAAGGAAGTTCTCAGGAAACCAATCGCTCCAGTGATTGGTTTCAGCTGTCAGTATCTCATCATGCCTCTCGTAAGTGTGCTTTCTGTAGATTTTTCTGCTGTTCCTTTTGTTCGTATTTAGTCACTGACAAACCTGTTCGACAAAACATCGTACCGGACCACACCGGCAAAAAATAGCGGCTAAAAATGAAATTTTTACCTTACTGTACCACTGCACCAGACCCAGAAACCACTGAAAATGACTGCACCAGGTTAGTGTTAGGACTGGGGTTGATTGTGAAAATTCTGTTTTTGTCTCTATGCTATATGTAGGCATAAGTCCAAAATATGGGTCCATACCCTTCTGTAAGAGGGTGTCTGCATGACACGTATGCTCTGGACACTCGGGAAAGCCGTCCCCTGATATTTTTGTGTCTCGTGGTACAGTGAGGTTTGGTGTGGTCCGGTGCAATGTTTCAATGGACCGAAACAAAGTAACAAACTGTTGAATGCTGAAATATACAGGTGCAGATGTTGTAGCATTGTGCACGGCAGTTACTTTTGGCAATGTTTAGACATTGCTAGTTGCCCATAAACTCAGAAAACAAACGGCTACAAATAAATTTTCTGTTACAGCATTAAAATTTTAATGGTGTTATTTTTTTAATTGTGATTAATTCTGGAACACATTGGTGCATTGATTAACTGAATAATTGGACAGCTTTTGTATACTATTGCAATTCTGTGCAGGTGCTGTAACCATACTATCAACCACTCATTGGATACCCTATTTAGTCTGCCTGGAAACGATAATTTTCGGAGCAGACTTATGTTTTACCGCAGATGTTTTTAAAAACTTTTTTTCGCTGTGGTATCACTGAGCTGCATCAGCCGATCACTGCAAAATTCTGCACAATGACCGGATGGATATTTTTTTTTTATAACGCAGGTCTCAGATTTTGGCGGGCCCGTCCACAAAAAAAATTTAGGGGCCAAAAACATGCAAAAGTTGACACAATTTCGAACAAATTCAAACTTCAATGGGGAATATCTCTGGAACGGATGAAGATATTTAAAATCGGACAAGTACTTTAACAACTGCAATTCCTCCTACATTCGGTAAAAAAGTTGGTGAACTTTGGCCCATCAACTTTGGAGATATCTAAAGATCAAATTGTACCCACCCAAGTTGACTTTTTTGAAAAACCATATTTTGGCCCCTAGAGAGTGCTGTGCCCCCCATATTTGTATAGGGGCCTACGTACTAGAGAATGACCTAAGTTTTACTAGTGCATCCCCACCGGGAACAGGGGTCCCTTTACAATTTTTTGCAGTCGGGGGTCAAAAATTAGATTAAACTTACCAAAATTGTGCCTATAACATCAGGGGTAGGATGATTACCCACCTCCCCCGAAACTTTGCCACATGCTATGCCACTCGGTGGGGGTGATAACGTGGTTACAAGTTTTGGGGGACACCACCCCCTTAAAATTTGGGAGGGCAGAAAATGTCTGGAGATGCAAAAAATCACAGATGCTAGTGTTATCTTGCAAAAATGACGTTCAACAAGCCACACCTTGGCATGTTTATGGTTACTAGAGGGCACTTTATCACCATCAAAATTTCTGCTGAGGGAAAGCTGGGGGGGTAGTGTGCATGGGAGGCAGTGGGCAGCTGCCCTTTCTGTCCCCCCCCCTTTTTGGTGCTGCACATGCAGAGCATATAGGAAAAAAAGGGAGATAAAAATTGATGAAAAAGTAAAACCAACACTCTTAACTATTACTGGTAAGCTATGCTAAAACGATGATAAAAACAGAAGGGCATAGAAAAAACAGGATTGGTCCAAACGTTTTTTAGGTGTCTTTAATGCCAGTGCATTGTTCAAAAAGTTATAAGGTTAATGTGACTAGACATCAAAACCTTCAGAAAATGAAAATGCATTGCTGGTCTTGCTAAATCACAAGCTATTAGATTAGGCTACTGTTACTTAAGTTTCTGTCATGTGTCTGCCTGTGTTGAGATAGCTCAGGTGCGGCTGGCTGATTAGTATTGGTACAATACTAATTACCTGTACGTTTGGCCAGGAAGTCTAATCAGATTACAGCTACTGCTGCACATGTTGATGATGATGATGTTATGTTATTTCCTACCTATCTGTCCTGCATCCACTAATTAATTAGATTTTGCCATCTTACAATTCCACAGCATGTGCAGACAGGGTGGGATTAAGGCTTTGAGGGGCCCTAGGCCCAAATTTTTTGGGGTCCCATTACACATACTGTTCAAATTGCAATAAATCGTCTATCATTCAAACGTTCATCAAACAGCCAAAGTTTTTTTTTGAAAAATGACGGCCTGTTATTGTGTATTACGTGTAACCTTTTTGATCCAGTGATTGGGCCTGAGGTAGAGCTGTGAGCTCCCCTAGTAGGGTCTGGGGCAGACTGTCGGAGCCCCATCCAAAGTTGAATTTGGTGTATTTTAGCCTTAAAATATGACATCTGCTGGCAACAATTTTGATCATTTTTTGAGAATCACACTGTCCAAATTTAGTGCAGCTCCTAAGACCGTGGGACCCTGGGCCATGGCCTAGTTGGCCCTAAATGTGTTCATCCGGTTTTGTGTGCAGGTAATAATTTATGTTCATTTTATTGACGTTTCTTGGCTAACCTAATATTTTGAACCTGCTGTTTTTTTTGCATTTAACCTAGTTAGTTTGCTATTGCTATTGTTATTTTTTAACAGTCATTGCTCAATTCCCAAACGTTGAAAACTAAACAAAGTGTAAATGATTGCCAAGGACTAACGACATGGATAAGTGCCTAAAATGAGACTGCATTCCTTCTCTCCATCACAAGAGCCACAGACAGCTTATGAAACAAGAAGGTTGTGTTCCACTGTATGTCAGTGATGCATCTGGGCAACAGTTCTATGGCTTGACAATCCCACGAGCTGCTGTCTCGACTCTCGATAGCAGCTGGGAAAACGTGTGTGGTCTTCAGCTCCTATACTTCATGGTCTTGTTGTCTGCCACTTCCTGCTCAACACATGTGGAGCTCATACGAGACTTGGACTATGGTTATTATTTTTTTTCAACTATTTACCCTTGGCAGTAAAGATCCCGGGGTTAAAAAGAAAAAAGTTAAAAACAAAGTCTGGAGTGACTAAGAGGTGTGGTGCGTTGTTGGAATCAACAAATTTTTCACTGATTGTTATTATTTAGAGCTGTCAAATTAATGTGTTAATGCATTAGCACGTTAATAAATTAACGCATGTTAATTTTTGTAACGTGCATTAACAAAATTAATGTACAGACTCACATACGTAAATTTACTACATTCTTTAAAGCAGGAGTTTCAATATTCTATTAAACAGCGGTTATTTAATGACTGAATAATATTCAACTAATTAGAAATTGTTTCATTACCATTCCATGTTTGCTGTCATGGTCCTGCAACACAAGCACGACTTCGTGGGCTTCATTCCTGTCACCCTTTCAATGTAGTTCACCTACAATATCAGCAGTATTAATGATTCATAATTAACATGTTAACGAATGCATTAAAAAAAGTTAATGCAATGTGTTACTGCATTAAAAAAATTAACGCTTTGACAGCTCTATTATTATTATTAATATTATTATTGAAATCATCAAGGAAGTAACAAATAATTTCTCAGCATTATGCTTCTGACTTCAGAGTTTATTTTTGTGCTTGTATTGTGAACTTTACTAGTTTTCATTATGCTGACTTAGTTTAGTTGCAAATCTGATCAGGCCAGATAATCTGCTTGTTTTGATCACAAGTCTTATCCTCTGTACAGCTTACATTTCGTTGTTTATGAATAAACTTAATATTACTTCATTTTTATACACACTATTTCAGCAGTGTTTTTAATGTGATGTTCGTGAGACAGTTTAGTGCTCGTATGCATGTGCTCAGAACAAAGCTAGGAGATGCAGTCGTTGTTGTAGAGACGTGGCCGAATATTAACAAAGAATAAGTAAACTAGAAATATGGGCAGAGCCCAACGTAAGGCCACCAGGCGCCGTAAGTTCGATTGGGGGACAGTTAAGGGGTCGAAATTTCGTTCGCAGCAAAGTCACGTGACTTGAACGCAACTGCATTGTCATATACATGTATGTAGAGCAAGCGCAATGCTAAACTTGGGTGGTTCAAAATGAGACAACAGAACTTTGTTGTTTGTAAACTTAATCTCATTAATTTCTCTGCGTTCGACGTGGAATTGGTCGTAGTTGTAAACGCCGTTTTCCGTTTATTGATAGCTCTATCCATTCTCGAGATATATGCGATCAAAGCCTAAAGTTGTTTGAAAAAGCGTGAACTATCGATGTTGGGTAGGTTGAAATGAGCAAACACAACTTTGTGGTTAGTGAATCCATTTTTTGTATTTAACGTGGAATTGATCATAGTTGAAAACGTCATTTACCGCTTTTCGATATCGGTATTCATTCTAAGAAATGTTTAGATTTGATCTGGCGTAGTTTTAGTTTGTATTATGATTATAAATCCATTATCTAAAATAAGTAAACTAGCCCAATGTAAACTAATCAATGTAAAAACAGTATTGGTTTAGTTTTTGTTGATATTCGTGTTGAAGTAATCTACTTCGGACGGAAATAGAGGCCTTTGGCCTGCTTCTGGATGTCCGTTGATGATGATGATGATGATGGTGATAGGTGTAAGTGGTTTAGAATATCACACTCATAACTTTCAGGTTGCAGTTGGCTGCGGTCATTTGCACGCAATCTTGAGCAAGTTTCTAACCGGCTATGTGCTCAAATCAACTTATACCCCGTTTACACGATCAAGCAATCATCAAGCAAACATCGAGCAAACATCGAGCAATTAGAGCACACGTCGTGCACGTGAATTTTGAATGCATTTGCTGGATGTTTGCTCGATGATTGCTTGATGTTTGCTTGATCATGTAAACGGGGTATTAGGCTCCTAGCCTCAGTGTGGCTTGGTAGTCTAACGGTAACGTGCCGGACTTGTAATCTTGAGGTCACTCAGGGGCGCAGGTTCGACTCCGCTCCGGGACACTGCCGGGTAACGACCTTGGGCAAGTTGTTCACACATGTGCCTCTGTTCACCAAGCAGTATAATTTGGTACCGGTCAGAGGGCGGTGATGCCCCGAGGCTGGGAAGGTAACGGTAGGTCTGGCGTCGCACTGGCCATGTGTCACGGACTTAAGTGGTTTATCCACCTACGGGCTCAACGGTCACAGACGGGGAGATGAGCACCCCGCCTACGCTCCAGTGGGGCATGGCACCTTTACCTTACCTTTACCCTCAGTGGGATGGGAAATGAGTAGTAGATTCCGGACTGCAGGATGAAGGCCTGAGATGGCTGAGAGTGGCTTTAGTGTGCTAGTCAGCTGCTACTTCTGAGATTAAAAGGGTTTTTCTACTGGTCAGGAGTCTAACGCGTGTAAGCAGTGCTATATCACGTACTGGACTTTTAACTTTATCTGCTTTTGAAACAGTGTATTAAGCTCCAGGGTTCCTCAGGGATTGACTGATGGTGTATATCTAAAGATAGAAACAGGCGGCGGCTGACATAGTGCAGCCCAAGTGTCGAGTTGAACATGAAGAGAGACTAAGTGTCTGCTGATAATGTCCAAATGCTAGTTGGCCAGTTGTTATTGTACTGTGCCGTTGACAATGCTAAAGAGCGCACTGTGTTGACAAGCAGTTCACATACTGTAGGTCCCCCAGCTCAGCTGTACATTGGTCTTACATCTGTAGAACTAATTCATTTGTTTGTCTCATCTTTAGTCTCCATTCTGCTCATACCAACCCCTGGACTCACTCTGTGTGCCAGCTGAATAGCAGCTTCTGTTGCCTGACACTATATAGGCTCATAGTCTGACTCTGCCTCTGGAATCTTAAAGATGAATTTGCTGCCCCCAGAAAAGCTCGTCATTGGAGCATCACCAACCTGGATATTACTATGGATGATTTAAACGACTGATCAGACAGACGACTGTTTGACAGCATATGCCTAAATTTCACTATTTTAACCAAACAATTAGTCTCTCCTCCAAGCCCTGCTTCTCAGTCGTTGCGACCATCGGAATTTCCGATCATACCTATCCTCCCCACCATCAACACCTCCAGTTCTGTGAAATGTTTTATTACCATAGCCTAGCTTTTTTAACTTTAAGTAGATTACAGGGTTTTGTACATTTTGTCTTTATTTCGCCTTTATGACTGTGTACTACGGACATTATGTGTATGTATTTAGTGTTTTATTCATTCATGCAATGCTTCTCTATTTGACACTTGCAATTAATGGCAACTTACTTAGTTAGTTAGTTAGTACGCGAAAGTCACTAATTAATCTTCTGATAGAGAAACATTTGTTTTTCCTTTTTATAGATTTATTATGCATTTTGCCAAGACCTCACACATTTTTGTTTCCAGTTAGATGCTGTTGGTGGTGTAGCGGTTAGCGTGTCACCCATATGATCAAGCAGTCATGCGTACAACTCTTCATCTGGTTGCTAGTACTCGTACTTCATCAAGTTTAAGTTGGTTTCATATTGTTGTGGTTGAATTATCGATGTCAGCTGCGTTTGTGGCTTACCTAGTGGATTTAGCTTGTTAACCAGTAATGTTCATATATGTTCACAGTTGAACAGTGTTAGTGTTCTGTGTTGTGACAGACGGCATTTGCGATGGTGAAGGCGTTTGGTCTGAGTGGAGGGCTAGCTTTGGGCTACTTTGCAGCCGGTTGTGCTCCTGGTGGTGGTTCCAGCAACATGTATACCTATCTTCTTGGTGGTGATGTGTCTCTAAGCGTTACCATGACGCTAGTCAGCATTGCTGCATCGCTAGGTAAATATTTTTGATTAGAACATATCTTGTCATTCGATTGACTACTGTGGCAAGTGAACTGACAGAAACTGAAATAAGAAGTCTTGTTGGGTATTTTTTTCTTAAAATTTTGAAACACATGGTTATGGGAGTGCTAGGGATCACAAAAGTAAAAAATTAAGAAGTACCGATAACTGAAATTTAAAAAAAAAACTTCAGTCATCATATATTTATTTAATTAACAGTTGACAAACACAACTAAAAATGCAAGCATGAAGTACATTTAAAAATATGCGAACATTTGCGGAAAAGTCTAATGGTGTGTGGAAAAGCTAAAGTTGACTGTAACAAAACATGCTTATAAAGAATGCTATCATTTATAAACGGAACAGATGTGTGAATGTATATTTAAACAACGTTAAAATCGGCTTAAACATGCAAATGAGGTTTTGTCTGACGTCCATGGGTTAGTAAAGTGTTTTTGTAATAAAAAATATCTTTCATTCAGTTGTGTTGTTTTGGAAATTACATTTTTGTTGTGCGCTCTTGTCTGAAGGGCTGCCAGATGTTTATGCTGCAGACAACAGTTATGAACTTTTCTCATTGTATTTCAGAATTCAGACACTTACAGTCATTCGAGATCCGCCGACGTTTATTGGAACGGAGAGAAAACATTGAATTGCTGACATTTGAATAAAGCAGTGCAATCTTTTTGATGTGAATTACTGATTAGTTGTAGTTAAAGCATTATTTTGTTCAGTGCTCGACTGATTTGACTGTCACAACAGATTGCTTGTTTTTGTGAGCTGTTTTCTAACTTTTTAACCATTTGCAGTTGCATTCTAATTAGTATCTTATTTTATCTAACTGGTTTGACTCTGATCTGATGTTCTGTTGTAGGCATGATTCCACTGTGGCTGTTCACCCTAGGTCGGCTTGTCATCAGTGACAGTGTTCGTATAACAATTCCGTACATGAACATAATGATCATGCTCGCTTGCATTATGATTCCAGTCATTACTGGCTTGCTGATTCAGCGGTACTTCAAGCGTGCTTCGGCATTTATCGTTCGTTTACTTCGTCCACTTTACATCGTCTTCATTGTGCTCATGTTTACATTTGGCGTTTGGACAAATCTTTACGTGTTTCGGCTGATACGGCCACTGCTGGTGCTAGCTGGTTGCCTGCTTCCATATACGGGTTTCTTGCTGAGTGGCTTTGTGGCTTTCATACTGCGACAGCCGGCGCCTCGGATACTCACCATTGCCATAGAGACAGGTATCCAGAACACCGGACTGCCAATCATCCTCATGAAATTCTCGCTGCCGCAGCCAGATGCTGATCTGTCCATCGTGGCGCCGATCGTCATTGCAATGTTTATGCCGCTGCCGCTGTGGGTCGCTGTTACAGCCACCGAGATACGACGCAGGTTGAAATCTTGTGCTTTCTCTATTTTCTATTACTTATAACATAATCTGTGTGCCAAGAGAGATTATGGTTTCGTAATGTCCAATACCCTGTCAGCGGTACCATAAGTATTGTATTTCCGTGTCATTTGTTTGTTCGTTTGAGTGATGTTTCAACCCTATCTACGGTACGATGGATTTCTGGCAAGATGGTGGTTGCCTACAGACTGCAGAGCCTGACATTTCAATGTCTATTTGTTTTCGTAATTACAGCTGCGGAAAATTGTCGGCTTGTGTTTTAAGGACAAAGGTCAAGGTTGCATGATCCGATTATTGGATTGTTCACCGTTCCTAGATAGAGCAGAAAAGTTTGTTAGCAGAATTACAGAAAAGCTACAGATGGATTTGCCTGAAATTTTTGGGGAAGGTTACATTTGGCATGATCCCCCAGATCCCAGATGTAACCCACGGACATAATCTCCTCTCCCCTGGATTCATGCAACATTGCACGGGCATGGCCAGTGGACACCGAACAGTGATTAGCCGTGAGCAAGGCTTGACTATTTTTTGTTTGTCTATTGTCAGGTGTTGTAAATCTGCCAAGCAGAAGCAGCCTGCAGCCATGACAACCGATGAGCCTGTGCCTCTCAAGGCCGTTGCTAACCGCAGCTCGGAGTCTCACCAAAATGACGTGATCTCAGCTTGCAGCAATGGAGCTGCTAGCGGCCATGATTCCTCTATGCACTTCATAGTCAACGGTCACGGCGCTGCTACGGATTCCGCTAATTCCATCTCTTAGTCGACTAATGCTCGTATCGGAGAAGACGAAATCGTTTTGTGTGATCTGTTAAGTCAGAGAATGTGATATGATGTCACTCCGACGTGCATACTTTCATCGTTGGCAGTTTTTGCTATGCATCTGTCTATTTTTGCCTGTATATCATGGCCATTAGGCATGTATTGCTGATGTCTTGTAGCTCGTACTGACATCTTAAGGTAAAACGCACATTATCTTTAGTGCACATTATTTTTAACATAATCCTTGAAACTACTGTGTAACTGCTCAGTATTTTGTATATTTCCAGTAGACATGTGTTACTGGTTGATATTGTTTGGTTATTAGTTCTGTGGAACAAGTCAAAAGCCCTTAATTCTGTAACTGAGGGGCATCTACGTCCATTAAGGACTATGCACAAAGCATATTACTTTTTCAAGGGGGGCAACTTTTTGGACTTCAGTGGGGGGCAGTCATGGTTTCACCAGAACTTGACCAGAAGTGTTTTGTGAGGCTAAAAATGCACCAGATTTATTTTCGGCTGGGGCTCCACCCCGGACCCCCACTGGAAAATCACACGATGTTCCTCGCTCCTGTAGTAGGCTGGGGAAAGAAATACCCTTTCTATTCCCCCACTCCATTCAACACCATATCTTCCCGCTTGTAAAATTTTCTACGGGCGCCCATGATTAAGAATGCTGTCATCTGTTAATGGGGGCAATGCGGCGTTTGACAAAGCTAGATATGGGAGGGGTTTGACCCAACGTTGAAGGGGGGGGTTAAACATTGGAGTGAAAAGTGGGGGGGCTTGCGTATTGTGTCCAGGAGGGATAGATGTCCCTGTTTTTGGTACGATTATTTCACTAATACTTTTAAGTCTGATTGATCCCTACTTATAAACCTGTGTGTTTTCTTGATGTCTTTTTTAGTTCATCGAAAGCTGTTCTCATTGACATCTGCCAGCTTACATGACACACTAACATTTGTTAATCATTGGTTGCAGTCAACTTTGTTTAGTGTGTGCAGAAATATGATGTCAGGATGAAAAAAAATCCAACCACACTTTAAAAAAAAATCGCCAGTTTAAGCCTATTTTGCATGTCAGGGTCACTGTTGCATTGCTGGAAACATTTTTCCACTCCATAATTACTTCTGTCTTGTTTGGTGTCTCAGTGAATGGTCGATGCTTGTCATTCATAGTAAACAGTCGTTGTGAGCGATTTTTTGTCCGGCCCTGCTGACGCTTTAATTATTCAGAGCTTCAGAGATGTGCATCTTGGTTTATTTTCATTTGGTTTGTAGTCACTTTTATGCTGCATTCAGGTGAGATCTATATTTGTGATTGCCAGGCAGTTTTTCACAGCAAAAAGTTGTTTTTTTCTTACCATTTTCAGTGTATTTAGTACACAGCAGAACACTAAGAGATTTTGTGTTGCTGATAGTGTGCTTCCAAATATGAGTATCTTTGTGTTATCCAAATGAAAAAAACAGAATGTATTTTTGTCATCTAACTTAGGTACAGAAAAGAATGTTGATAATTTCTGGCACGGAGATAAGCAGATAGCATAAAAATCGGTGGTCATTTTAACGCTTTTATCTTAAGGTAAAAGAAGGGCATCGGTGGTTAGTTTTAGGTGAATTTTGCACATTATTGTGTCATGATATTTACAGATGTTCTGTAGCAATAATGTTATATTAATTATTAACCGATATATGAAAGCTAGAGTGTCTGATAATTGTGTATAAATATGTAGTTATTTGCTAACTATTATGTTATCATATACTGAATTGTAAAAGTTCGAGTAGTACTGTGTTTTAAGTATGACGTGAAGCATGCAAGCGTAATTAGTCTGTGGTTGTTAAGTGTTCGGTCAGTGAATGCCAGTGTGTACGATATGTATCACAGTGCTTTTAAAATTTATTTTTTTCTGCAGTACAATTGTAAATTTTCTGGAAGTGTGCGGTCCAAGCCCAATGTTACACAAAGATTATCTGTTTTTATCCCAAAATTGCAATTTTTTAGCAAAAAATTAGAAAAAATGCTGATTTTCTGGGGGTTTTTTGCTCTCTAGGAACTTGATCAAAAGCTGCATATTTATGGTTTTTAGCTTTTTATTCTGATGATCTCCATTCGGTTGTGTGACTTTCGAGGATTTTAAGTTGTGTGTATGTTGTTATTAGCTTGTTGCATTATTGGACCATTACAGTCATGTAGATGGTTACTTATAGTGGTGCTGTTCCGGGTGTCGTTCAGAACTCTGGTAACGTTTACTTTACTCGTCCTGAATAGTGCATTAAGTACAGGATTGAAGCAGCACGGCAAATCGGCCTCACTTGAATGCTTATTTTAACGTGTGCCTGAACGGTTTAGTGACAAAAATATTGCATGGAAATGTCTTATGGACGGCATAATGCTTTACATTCGGTTTTATGCTGATGTTCTGCAACTCATAAATGTTTGTGAAATCATTTTTGGCTATAAAAGAGGTTGTTTTTCTTTTGTCTGTTTTGTTGAAAAAGGTATGATGAATTTGTTAGAGAGGTAGGGACGTGACAGTTGCTTAGATTTTGCTGGTAATAGTTTGTAATTTGTTGTAATTTGGATGCTTGGCATTTCTAGGTTATTGTGATTTGAATCGAGAAATTTGTTTACATTTCTTTATTTGCTGGTGCAATTCCTATCAACCTTTAAGACAAAATACAGCTTTCTAGCTTCTCGAGCATGTTACTACAAATATAATTGTTGTGGGATGACACTTTCAAAGATCAACTATTTGAACTGACATCATATAATTTTTCATTTTACTAAAAATAGTTTTTTTTTTATATTGCAGTCGTATTTGCATTGTTTTTGTTTTGTGATGCTGTCAGCATGGTATAGAAGAAGCTGTCAGGTGTTTAAGAATGTGTATTCTTCATCGTAAGTTTGTTAACTTTGTCCTTTCTGTCCTCCAATAGACAGCATTATCACATTGATGTCTGTCTGGAGGATAACAGGGAAGATTATTAGAACTGCCATTATGTTAATTACATATGCACATGTATAATGGTGTTCTTACAATTTTAGGTTCAGCTTGTTTTTTGTGTTTTGTGTTTCTGTAAAGGTTAAACTTACTGTTTCGTTATTATGTGTTTGTGTGCATTTTGCCTGGAAAGGCCGTCCCCGAAATGACCTATACTGTGTCGGGTGGGACGTTAAACCATACTCACTCACTCACTTGTTAACTTTGTTTGATCTGCGGTTGGTGCTGCCAGTCGTTCATATCGAGAGGCGCAAAGTTCATGTAGTGGAGCATGTCATTGACACTTTTTTGCTCTGTCTTTCATTGTCTTGGAGCTCATCAGTCAGCTCGTTGCCAGGATTCTCATATGTCATAGTACATTGCATGGGACCACGTTTGTGGTGACGTCGTGTCTTTTTAGCAAAGTCGAGTCATATATGCAGTTATTTTGAAATACATTCCCATGCTGGTTAGTCCGCCCGAAAACGATAGTTTTCGGAAGGACTTCTGTTTTACGCGTGATGTTTTTTCTTGCAACGCGAGATCTCCGAGATGCGCGGGCCGACCGGCGCGAAATTTTGCACGATGGTCAGTACTAGGCGCTATTTTATAATGCCGGTCCAAAATTTTGGGGGGCGCACCCCAAAAAAATTTCAAGGGCCAAAAACATGCAAAATTTGGCCCGATTTTGGACGACTTGGAAGTTTGGCAGCGAATATCTCCGAAACGGATGAAGATATTCAAAGTCGGATTTTTACTTTATCTACCGCGATTCCTCCCGCGTTAGGCGAAACAAGTCCGGTGAAGTTTGGTCCAGTGACCTTGGAGATCTCGATTCTTAATGGTACCCACCGAAAGCGCATATT
>Ga0056128_1005757_pt1 | contig 15591 bp, 14 predicted proteins | sample WorMetLIZISLAND2_FD_71113 | JGI IMG/M metagenome (GOLD analysis project Ga0056128, IMG submission 71113) | Marine gutless worms symbiont microbial communities from Max Planck institute for Marine Microbiology, Germany - Olavius geniculatus... ...
CTGTGATGAGATTGTTTATGCAGTCCAATGAGTATGTCAAACTGTGTCAATTTGCTGATGTTACCCCACATAGTAATATTTCTTGTATAAGACATTGTGTCAATCTGAAATTTATTTCAGCTTGTGTGTAGGCCTAACTGTATGTACTATTGACCGTACTATGTGTGTTTTTACTATTTTTAATCGTCTGCATTTTTGCGAAATAAACTCATATATAATAGCTCTTTCGTGGTTTACTTGTATTTTTACTTGAGTTGGCTTACTTTTGACATCATTGGGTTTGATGAAGAAATTCATTTTTTTTACTTTGTCGTTTAATATGTTCAACTAATGGCACAACAACAGTCTATGTACAATTTTACACCGTGGCATAACATAGTTAATTATTTTTTTGGTTTTCTCATGTGTTATGTCAATCCGCTTAGGGCTTTGGTTACTATTAATTACTTGTAGTTGTTTTAATTTTCACGTTTTAGAAATTGTTTACGCCTACCCGGACGTTACAGCGTTCGGTGTTTTTGATTTTAGAGCTGACATGAAAGTGATAAATTTATTTAGCTTATTAGTGATGTGTTGATTTGGTGTTTTAGCAGAAATCGTTAGTGAAGTCTCCGGACTGGTCGCATGTCGCCAACCCGAGCCGCTGTCATTTCTGTCGTTCCGAGTGCCACCTCAGCGCCGACGAACTCTACCCGGAACCAGCTTCGCTGAAACTCGCCGTCCTAACCCAGTTTCCACCGACCGACCGATCCAGATACCGGGATCACGAAGAGGTGATACTTGGATCAAATTCGCAGATTCATGGTCGGATGGACACGATCCGCTGGTGGGGCGGTAGTGAGGAATGCTGGTGGACGGATTCCGCTACCGCGGCGACTGGCGCCCAATGGTACAGTGGCGGAAGCGGATCGTCGTCCGGGAATGGCGGATCAGGATCATGCTTTGAGGCATCTACTAGTGGTGACAGCCTGGTGTTATCAGGTACTGCATTTTGATACCGTATTAACTTTGATTTTGTTTGTGTCTTTTTATTCGTTAAAGGTAAAAGTGACGGTCTGGTACTTGACATAGCGCTTTACAATTTCAGAATTGACGGCTGATTGGCACGAGCCAATAATACCATAGACCATAGTGCATTATGCGGCCATCCATTGCCGACATGAGCAAAGAATTGAACCCGTGGTGCATCATACACTCAGCATTGCGCTCTGGACACGGATCGGGTCCATCCGCGGATCGGGTCGGGTCGGGTCACGGGTCATATTTACTTTTTACCGCATATTTTTATGCATTATTTTTATCATTTTGTATTTTTACTGTTGCCACTTAATTGGCCAGGACAGCACCGACCAATGTGTGGTACAAGATCAGATAACCAGCAATGGTTGCAAGTAATATTATGAGTAGTTTTACGACGTGACAGCGGGCAGCAGGAAGACAATAACAATAATAATAATAAGCAATGACAATAATAGTTCGCCTAATCGCCGAAGACTTTAATTGCATGAGATCAGTCGCAGTCGCAGTTTGCAACGCTAACAACAGGCCAGCCGACTGCATGACACCAACTTCAGGGAACCCGGAAACGCTGCGAGGCATGAAACATTCCAATTTTTTAAAACCATAATTTAAAGAAAGATTATCCAATTTTTATAATTTTTGGTACACCTATCAAACCATCAAATGGCCGTTTAGTTTCCAATTTCACCCAACATCTGCTTTTGCACTATCTGGTAAAAACAGAACAGAAAAAATATGCATTGAAATCAACAAAAATGCTTTATATAATTTTATCTTTTCGGATATGTGGCCACCAACAGCCAATCAATTACAAGGTTTGACTGTTGTGCAGCAGCACGTCTATTAAATAAGCCTAACATTCAAGAATATTGATAAATTCAAGAAGCAATTAATGAAGTCTGGATTGGTCTGGAGCAGAACGTTATCGACGCTGCTATCAACGAATGGAGAAAGTGTCTCCCAGACGAACCCATGTTCGTAGGTCAACATTTCAAACATTTTTGTAGGCAGTTAAAAATGGACAATTAAATAAACTATCAGCTCAAACAATAAAAAATATGGACAAAATGTGTGTTTTTGTGTTTTTTTCGATTAAGCAATAATACCAGTGGTGAAAAATGCAATATTTTGTTCATTATCTTTCCCCAGGTAGTGCAGAAACAGACAATAGGTGAAGTAAGAAACTAAACAATCATTTGATGGCCAGTTATATTCAGGAATATTCGTACCAGAACTTATTAAAATTGGAACTTTTTTAAAGTTATGATGCGAAAAATTTCGGTGTGTTTATTATGCTTCACAGTGTAGTAATTCGTAGGCCTACCACGCGTTTGAAGTGTAAATAGACGATTGGTAGACGTCAGTCCAAAGCAGCAGGAAACAAACTATACGAACTATTTGAAAACTTATGTCACACTCAAAAAGTACAAGGCGCTAAAGCCTCTGTACCGTAGAAAATGTTTGACGTACGGTATGACTATCTTATGTTAAACGTTAAGCAACGTTGATTTAACCATGTAACGGACAAAGTTGCCACAATGACGTTAACAATTAAATATTAAACTTCTGAAAAACGTTACTTTTGGTGAGGTTATGTTTTAGCTACTCTAATTTGCCATCATCTGTCATATTGGCACTATCGCTCAAAATTTTCAGACAACGCCTCAAAACTGAAATTTTTTTGTAGCTTCGTGTCTTCTCAGTTTATACGCAAACATTTTGTTTGACTCTCTATTTTGAATTTTCGTCCACTTTGTTAGGTGTTTTTGCAGTTACGTTGTAACTTTACGGCACCTTAAACTAAATCGTACAATAATAGGCCTGATGATACCCTGTGTAAAAAAGTAATACCCGTAGTTATTGAAAAACTGAGTATTTATTTTGTACGTGAACTCTTTAGCCGACCGTACTTAACTCCAGCCAAATAGGCCGGTACTCGATTTACTCACTCCGAAGAGAAGGATGGAAGGCTGAATTGACCTAGGCGACTGGTTACATACCTTGATGATTTACCAGGCAGTCACCCATTCAAGTACTAACCCGGATCGGCGTAGAATAACTTTGTTGCTTGCAAATGGCCCAGGGTGAGCAACCGGTACAGAGGCCTATACATTTGATTGTCGCTGGCTTAACTGTAGAGTCATCATAATCCTGCTTCAATCTAGTGTTTATGCTGCCTACAATGTTTAACCAAAAATTTGAGCTAATGCTCACAAGACGCACGACAGCATTAGCGCTGTCACCATGCGAATCATGTCTAACGTGAAGTAATATTAACGCGTTTTGAAGGAGGTATCCATATTTGACGTCCCCGTACCAAGGACTCCTTGAACCTAAGGGGTCAAAACTGAGACTGTTCAAATCTACGTTAAATGTTAAAAATTTCATGTTATGCAGATTATCTTGGTTCGACGACAGCCGAAAATAGCAAGAATTCAGAAATATTTACTATACTCCTTTTTTTGATAGTTTAAGGTCGTTCAAGGTCGTCGATGTTGGTACCGCCGGAACCTCGTCAGCAGAGAGTCCGTGCCTATTTGCAGCCGTTCTCACGTTAGACGAGTCAATGGCGATAAAAATTTCCTTACCTAGCGGCACAAAATTTGGTCGCAGAAAACTACTACCCTATCATATGATGAAAACCCGGAGTCTCTGTCTCACCCGGACTTGGTTCGATGCTGCGACGTGACGGACACCAAAACAGACAGACAGAATTACGATAGCTAGTACGCGCTTTAGCACTATGTGCTGTCGCGTGTAAAAATTAATCTAATTTGATTTGGTTTTGATTCAGATCTGAAGTCAACTAGCGGTTCTCGAATAACCGACTGTTGGAGTGAATCTTCGAGAGGAACGCGCAGCAATAACCGCATGAAAGTATCGCACATCCAAGACGACGACGAAGTCAGCCGGGAGTGGCGCGACTCAACTCAGACACCGTGCGACGGCGGATCGCGTCGCAGTCGGTCGCCGACCGGTCGCGAGTGGGTCGTGCGACGTCGTAGCGACGGGTCGCGGTACATCGGGCGTCGTCGGTCGTCGGCTGGGGCAGGGAAGCACCTCGGTGACACGGACTGCGCACGACAGAGCCGGCCTCGGCCGAGTCCCCACCGACCACCGGCAGACTACAATCACCAGCATGGTCACGACGCCCTGGAACGGAACGTTGAGGACTACGCGATCCACTCACCGCTGGATCAGCTGACTGATATGGATCACGGAGATTACCGAGCAGCGGAGTGGATCTGTAGTCCACATTGGATTGATTCCGGCTATCGCATCTTCGCTGTCATTTGATTATTTTAATACAAATTTTGACATCGTGTCACAGACAGACTTTGCAAAACTTTACTAACATTAATTATAATTATAAGTTTACACCCGATTACTCATTCTGTTGAGTACATAGTGCTTACTCGACATAAACGGAATCTGTATACTCTGTAGTATGCGAATTTGAAATCGAGAGTTTTTTTTATGGACAATACTATAAACTTGTCAGATTATCACGGTTTTCATTATATTTCGTATTGAACGTATTTTTTTCTGTTGTATCAGTCCTATACGTGCTGTCGTGAGTAGATAAACATACAGGCCTATTTTACATCGGTGGTCTTTAGATTGGCTACTCCGTTTTTGATGCTGCGTCTAAATATTTAATCAGACTTAGGCCTATTGCTAGCTTATGTATTGTACTATATTTTACTTGATTGTAAATGAAAAATGTGTTATCAGTTGTATGCACTCAGTATTTCTATTATACTCGTAGTTTTGCAGCAGTAAGTGCTTAAATTAGCCTTATTAGCTTGTTTTTAAACGTTGGCTTTTGGTTAAATATATGTTTCACTTTTAAAAATAGTACATCTATCACATGTCAAGAAACAAACTACCATTCGCAATAAAAGCTACTTAATGATGTAGCAAATAGCAAAACTTTTGGGGGGGGGAAATAGGCTCACAGATACATCTCCAAAAATATCAATCGTCGATTTTTTATATTAACCAATTTAGAAGTTACTTTGGACTATCACACTTAGCAATGTTGTTTGAAATAAAGTGGTCGTTGAAGATCGCTATACATATTCCTATAATCTACCTATGTAAAAACTGACAAATTTACAAAGTGACTATAAAGTTGCGCACAGAGCGACGTAATTGAACTGAACTGACACGATTTAGTTTTTGACGAACGGACCAATGGGCAATTAGTAACGCATCACAGTATGGTCTAACGCATCGTCTAACGGCGCCGGTGGCCTATGTGACTAGTCACGTACGCGTCAGCCAAGGACCAACGAGCTTTGCCTATATACTTGCCCATTGGTCCGTTCGTAAAAAACTAAATAGTGTCAGTTCAGTTCCGTTACGTCGCTCTGTACGCGCCTTAACGAAGCGATTGACATGGGGCCTATGGTGCATTGGTCATTTACTATAGTCTATCGGTATGAATGAGTGTTTTGAAGATTTCGGAAATCTGTCAGTAGGAGCCCATGAATTCTGATGCAATATGACAGAACCTTGGTGGCATATAACCACTTTGCAACAAACGATCGAGACTAGAGCTTTGGCTATAGGCATACAATAGCACGATTCACAATATGACATGTTTTGAAAACAGCGACACAAATCACAATGATTACAAGATCTGTAGCCTCCATTGTTATTTTTCTGGCGCTACATTCGAGCACAATAAATGATCGCTCGAAAATCATCGAACAGTCCATACGCCTACTGACTTGAACAGTGCAAATATTTTTGATAGGCTTATCTTTATTCATGCAAGAGAGTATAGAACCAGAGAGACAGTATGCCTATACAAAAAAAACTTTTAACGAAGACTTTAATTAGGTTAATTAATAGGCTGATTTTTCCGTCAGTTGTTTCGCTACATGACAGTCAGTTCGTTTTGCTTAATTTGCTTCCCTGAATGACTCTGCTATCTGTTTGGAGAAAAACCAGCGAGATATAGATAGCAGTAAAACGGGCATTTCGGGTAGGTGTGAGGCCGCCACCGTCGTTTTTGAGTCAATGGGGAAATCCCAAAGAATAGCACAACGAACCATGTGTTAGTGTAACCTGCACGTAAACAACGTAATTGCCATGGGCAAACACCAAACGCAAACCTACGGAACTTACTTAGCGCGTCATGATCGGTGACAACCACACACGTTCGTGCCATTTAAATAGGATGGCGCTGCCTCTCCCGTGCATTGTTTTGAGTAACGACTAAAAACGAAAGTACGTGAGGCCTAGGCCTAAGCATAATATATAACGTCGTTCGAAGAATTCGCTTTCGTTTATCGACAAAGTTGATTACAGTTCATTCAGGTCTACACTAATCTTGTGCATAGGCCTACTTCAGCGTTGAGAGAAGACTTAGACCTCCTACAATTATCGACCGTCGTTGATTGTCGGTTTGACGATAACTGGATCTCGCGCTATGGCACTGAAGAGTAAGTTCAAACATTTTTTAAAATTCAAGATGTTTTTGTTTTCTACGCATGATCTTGCTTGTCTGTCGTTGGTCTTTAGGAAGCAGTGTGACAGTTAATTGTCGGTTGTCCCATTCCAAGTTGACTTCGTGGGCCAGCAGACGCGGTATAAAGTAATCTGGCGGTTACTAATTGCAGTTATGGCAAAGTTGATATTTGCCAACCATGTCAAGAGTAATTAAAACTGTAAAAAATAAAGTGAAAAACAGAGCTGAAAATGTAACAAGATCTCTAAATCTATAAAAAAAACAGTTAACATACGACTTCCTATACGTCGGGCCGTACGTTGGACGGTTAGATTTTGTGCAGGAGCGTTCGATATTGGTGTAGTTTTGGACAAAATTAGCTCAGTTTTTGGGTTAGAAATTTATCCGTGAGCCAAAATTCCATTACTGCGATTTGCTGTAAGCCCTAAAAGTGCTGATTGTAATTTTTGTAGACTTGCTTTGCAACTAACGATGGATTTGTTATACAGCATGATCTTTCACAACGAATTTACAGCAAATTAAGTGGAGTATGGGCTTAAGCTTGCGAATATTATGGCTAAATAGGCGCAACTAAAAAACTTTGCTTTTTAAAAAGTTTTGAATATTAATGTGTCTAAAGATTTTAAAAGGTTTTTAAGGTTTTGACGTACAAAGAAAAAGCGACCGAAATTTTAAGACTTCCCTAGTGTAAACGTTTTATGCACTATTCTCTATATCACATGGTTTTTGTTGAGTGAATGACATGGCGTCAAAACCCAAAATTTTAATTTAAGTAGCCTATGAAATTAAATTGTCATACATTGCACATTGCAGAACCAATAAAGACAACTTTTAAAAACCCTGAAAATGATGATATGATGACGCTGCGTTTAATGGTTAAGCTGCGGTCGGTCATTAGATCCATCACACGTACGTTATAGTTAATAGGAGTAGGCTACATCATGCAGTCAAAGTCACGTGCTGTATTGACATTAGTACACTACACATGACTCACTGTCATATTTACTGGCCGTATCATAAGTGACTAAATTGATAATTAGGCTATATCAGGTGCATGCCTATGATCACGGGTGCAACTGGTGCTATCGTCATGCGACTTTTGCCTTTGTCCTTGCCATTTGATGTATTTTAAATGTAATTATATGGGCGTCTAAAGTAGAGGATCTTTGCCTTACATAATTGTGGTCACGGTCAAAATCTCTATGGATACCGTTGGGCGGGATCACAGGAAATGCATCGGGCCAGTAAGTGTCTAAAAAGTAGAACATTTTATGCAAGCTTCATTTCACTTTTCGTTCAATCTGTGGTCTTGAATATGATGGTCTCGAATATGACTAGCCTCGATTATATTGAAATAAAGTGCAATCAGGTACCGTCAGCACGTTACATTAGCTTCTGCAATCTGCATGTGTGTGATGTGCACGCAAATGAAAATAAAATGTTCTACTTTTATTTGTGCCACCTTATATAGGCCTATGCCTATTTGAAGAACAGCATCAATTAACATGTGAGAACTATCGTTGCTGAATCATGCTTTCGAATATGATTAGCGTAATGGCCAATGGGGCAACATATTTTGGTAGGCCTAATGATTGATATCTCCGCTAAACTGTTTCATGAGAGCTCAGATATTGCAAGCATTTGATGAAAGTTTGCAAGAATAAATTATGCAAGTTATTCGTTTTCCGCAATATTGCGAGTGCTGCTAGTGTTCACGATATAGGGAGTGTAAAACAAACAGCACGGAGAATTTTTTGTCGAATTTTGGAGCAGTTTGAAACTAAAACGTCCGGCTGGTTAGGAGCTCAATATGCATTGATAATCAATGATAAAACGCACACGTGAATGAAACGGAAGCAAGCTACATGTATAGGCCTACGCAACAGCGTCGGTAGACCTACATGTGCACGCCCTGGGCCTACTGCGAACGATCGAGTACTAAGCGCGATGTCGTAATAGGCTCTTATTATTTCCCGCGGTATTGATATGTACAATTTTCTTTGCTTGCATGCGGTTTTCGTTCCGGTTCGCGTTATTTCCTTAATCCTAGTTTTTGTTCTCTGATCTCAGGCTTTTACCTTTCCCACAACCTTCTGTTTCTAGATTTTTTTACCTTATGTAGAAAATCCACTAGCAACTCAACTGAATTCTCTTAAGAACAGTTTTAGCCTAGATCTTTTAGTTTATGTGCTAGATGAAAATGGAAGTTTGCTGGTTAGTTTACCTGGTGCAAATCATTCATCATATCATGTCATGTCGTACATGTGATGTGACACGGATTACTGTGACGCTTGTCAAGCGCTGATAATATCGTTCGGTTGAACTCAACACTGTATGTCGTCTCCGTGCACCACTACGCGTGTCCAGCTTCAGCGCATTTAAAACACTGATCGACATAGGCTTAGTTATTGACGAATTTCAGACACAAAACCTAAGTTTTTTTACATTGCTATACCACATCCTTTCAGCTACATGCTACTGCGCAGTTTCAATTTGCTAATAATGATTTTTTTGACAGAAATAAAGTGAAAGATGGCTTTGTTACGTTTTTGTAATGATGCAGTCACTTTTTTGCTGGTGTACGTGCGTCGTGCCCGCTGCCACATGAAATAGTTTTTTATTCTTCCGTTGGTTCGAAGAAACTCTGGTACGGTGCTAGACTGAATCGGCAGCAGTCCGCTAGTTCTCGGGTGCATTTATTTCGAACAAAAACTAAAATCTATCACTATTTTTAAAGATGCGATTATACCTTCGGGTTCACACTGAAGATAATCGGTATAAGACTAGTCCAAATTCTATGGCGGCGCAATGCCGTTTTGCTTACCCTCATATTTTTGAGGGATCGTACGTGTCCATGCAGATCCGTGACTTATGACCATCGCGACGCCAATGCTTAGCCAAACGTAGAACAGATAGGCGCGAACTCCAGTATTTAGATTTGCTGCGAATTTATTTTAGGCGCCTACAGCAAGTTGACTACAGCAGCCCTTGGCCATGGTGGCGGAACCAAACCCTGCAACTTGTTCTGGCTGTTTTTTTGTGGATTTGCTGTATATGACTCGCTGCCATTAGCCGCAGCTCCACTACTTGCGATTTGTCGATCGTAGACTCGCTGGACAACAAGATCAGTCGTACAACAAGCCGTTGTATAGGCTACGTCATGGCATGTCTGGATGTTGCGGATTCGTCGTAGACCTTCGGTTTTCCACGGACGTGCTTGCTGCGAATTTGCTGTCGGCTGTCGATTTGTTGTCAGCATGATGTACGACAAACCGAAGTTAGTGGAGTATGTGCCTTGGCCCACGGTAGGTAGGCGGCAAGGCCATGCGCGTGACCATGTGACTAACAACTAGTGTCGACCGGGAGGTCTCGCAGCAAGCGACCACAGTATACCCACACGACGACCACACGCCAATCGGTACGTAAACCGGTGGACCACAAGAAACTGTCGAGTTTGAAACGTCGAAATGCTGCCGCCGTGAAGCAGTTCTCTGACGTGTGATCGAGCAACTATAGGCGACCGTCATCGTCGTCATCATCGTCATCATCATCATCATCATCATCAGCAGTAGCTGTATCAAGGTCACGATGAGTTGCGACTGTGATATTATGAGCAGCGGCGAATGCCATTATGACGCTGACAATGAGGATGCTGATTATAATTTGGCTGCAGGCAGCGCGCAGTCGCAGCTGATGGCGACGTACAGTGTCGAGGGCGTCATTGGTTCAGGCGGCTTCGGCACCGTCTACAGTGCCACCAGAAAGTCCGACCGGCGCACGGTAAATATTCCATTCGTGCATTTTATATACTACTAGACTACTAATCTACTGATTATTATGAGGCAGAATTAATCGCTTCTTGCAGCGCAATTGATTCCGCCTATTTCTACACATTTCTCCGCAGCGTGGTCTGTCTGTCTGTCGTCTGGCCGTTTGTCACATTCCATACTGTATGCCATTTGGCAAGTACACTTGTGGGGTCATCTGTGTTAGATATGGGGTCTCTTATCCCAAGGAGAGGAAAATTTGGGGTCGAACTCCGCAGCCAAAGCATGCAATCGCAAATTTGCTGCTGCCAAACGCCCAGTTATGTTGCCACCTGGCGAATACAAATGAGCGATTCTGCCTATTGCAAAATTATTTTGGTTTTTGTTCATTTTCTTCATCATACAATACTCGTAGCCTTTGCGTTCTTTAATGTTGTCTTGTGAAAGTTGGTTGATAATAGGCCTAACAAAAAGCGGGCCGTTTCGAGACGCAGTAGCCTGGCAGACCTAAATGAGCTCTCACCAACACAATTTATTCGAGATAAGATATGGATAATGAAGCCGTGAATTTTCGTAAATATTAACAAAAGGAATAGCAATTTCTGCGAACTGAACAACAGAAATCGGGAAACGTAGGGCCTAGATAGCGTGTGCGTTGCTATAGCGCCCATCCGCTTTCGAATTTTCAAAAACCGCTGTGCACGCGCTCTACTGCTCGGGCAAGAGTGAGTAGGCCTAGCGACTGCTGGACGGGTTTTTATTGTTCATTGCTAGCGTGGGTCACTGACTATCTCAGGCATATCTAGGTCTAGGCGTAAAACAGGAAGCGTTGACAGCCAATGAGCTTGTTCGTTGAGCTCTGATAGGATTGCCAGCTGACTTTTGACGTGCTTTCCTGCTTCACCCACGCATGGGATTCTTCAAATATAGATCTGCTTCCTCATGTGTGCATGCATCACAGGGAGGGAGCGACGGAGCGCCAGGCCAGAATTATTTCCCAGGGCTTAACTTTACAGAGTTAGCCACAACAGTACGCATCAAACTCTTGTCCGTATTTTCGCAAATATTAAGCGATGTTCAAAATGTTTTAAAAAGACATTTTGCAAAAATACTTGCTTCGACGGTTTGATCTGAGTGGTCAAAATTGTGTTGCTACATTTCATGCAACTACGTGCTTTTTATTTTATTTATTGAAGTTTATTTTGTTGTATTGACAGGTTGCCATCAAAATCGTTAACAAGGTGAACTGGTGCTACAAAGAGGTAAATCGTTATGTTGACAGGCTACGGTAGTGATTGTTATTATTATTTGTCAGCATCATCATTAACACAATGACAGAGGAAATAAAGGGAAAACAGAAATGGAAAGTAGGCGAAGAGAGGAAGAGGTAGAGGAGGTCAAATAAAATATACATTTCTGTAGCGCATTCACATGCGACTTTATAGTGCGCCAAGGTTAAACCCTTGAGCAAAAATTCTGGCTACGAACTTGCCTTTTCCATTTCTCTCCAATTTATTCCAGCTATGCAGTCAGTCGTAAACACATTTAGTCTGGGTCCGGGCCAAATGCATTTAAATGAATTTTGAAGCCAAACGCCGTCATTATATATTTTTTGCATCAAGTTATTTGCACGTATGTTGATGACCGCATGTGTAGGACGAAGATCTATTCTTGCCTGTGGAGCTGTGTCTTCTACAAGTCGTGTCACGTGTCAAAGGCGTCTGCCATCTACTCGACTATTATCAGTTCGACGGCTTCTTTGCGCTTGTACTAGAGCGACCACCGCATTGCCAGGTATCCGCCTCTTCTTTAGGCCGTTAGTGGTTACACGTGTAAAACGAAACACGGTTGTGAAAATGTTTTGAAGTGCTATAACGTTTTGCGTTTTGTTTTACACGTTCATGCTGAGCTTCTTGAACCAGGGTATATAAATAGAAAAACCAGGGTATATAAATTATTTTCTATTTATATACCCTGTCTCGAACGATTTCCTCGGATGTGGTTCTGATGAACGTCTTTTGGCTGACCGGCATAAAACCTCGTCCGAGGAAATCGGACAAAACGAGCATTCGATTTTAAAAACTCGGAGATCTCGGCGAGCTCGGACAATACCTCGGGCAAGAAAGTCGATCGGTGCGTGTAGCTATAGCATAAAACTTGATACCCCGTTTACACGATCAAGCAAACATCAAACAACCATCAAGCAACTGCAAATGTATTTAAAATACACGTGCACGACGTATGCTCTAATTGCTTGATATTTGCTTGACGTTTGGTCGACGTTTGCTCGATGTTTGCTCGATGCTTGCTTGATGTTTGTTTGATCGTGTAAACGGGGTATAACAATTTGCAGCTAATAAAATTTGTAGCGATATAATTTACATAGGGCCTAAGCATGATGTGCCAAGCTCATTGGAGCACTTACGGCAGCCTTAGAAGTTAAAACTAGAATTAAGCCTGAGTGTGACAGTCGAGTTTGTGGACGTGTGTTCTAGGATCTGTTTGACTACATAACTACACACGGTGCTTTGCACGAGTCACTAACATGCCGTCAGTGGTTTAGCGACATTGTCGACACGCTCATCGCCGTGCACGAGGTAGGGGTCGTACACAGAGACGTCAAGGACGAGAACTTCATCGTCGACCTCGACACACAGCGCCTCTACCTCATCGACTTCGGCGCCGGCAGCTTCGTCCAGCGGTCCGCCTACACCGAGTACAACGGTGCATGCCACTACTAACCGAGCCCGATGTTTAGCTGATCGCAACTGGGATTGCTGCTTGTGTTTAATGGCCGAATATCTTTCAGACAAATTGCCGTGTAGTGAAACAGTATTTAATTGAGGCTGCAGAGCTGTACCAATGCTAGAGCATTTGAGACAGGCTTATCACAGTTAAGATTACTAGCTTTCACACGATTACTAGTCTTATCACGCTGAAGCAAAGTGACTAAGAAGGTTATGTTCTTCTGGGTTAGTCGACTTTCGCCAGCTGTATTGCTAAAAATTATGAACGGATTTTGATGAAATATCGTGGAAAGGTTGAGCTTGACCAAACGAGAAAGTGGTTAAATTTTGGCGTCGATCTGATGTTCTTTTTTGTTGGATTTTGTTGAGCACAATCCAGGATTCTTTAGGCTTTCAATTACCGTACAATACATCAGCTGTACAATACAATACAGTACAATACAGCAGGTGGCAGCGACATTCTCAGCGGAGATTTGAAATCTCTGATCGCTTTTAGCATTAATTATCATCATTACTATTATCGTTTTTTTGCTGTTGTTCAAGTGTTAACATTGCTAAATAAGATACTGTTATGAAATGTGCAGGTACGTTGGTCTACTGTTGTCCGGAGTGGCTGGTACATGGTCAGTACCACGCCGAGCCCGCTACGGTCTGGTCACTCGGCATTCTACTTTATGACATGGTCACTGGTGACGTGCCTTTTCACAACCGACATCAGATCATCCATGCTTCGCCTATCTTCAGCGACCACATCTCTCCCGGTACGCGTTATATACACTCTTAGTTTGTGCGTTTTGTACTTGTGTGCATGTATACTGTTCTCCTTCGCCGAATAAAACACAAGCACGCTGTTTTTGGCCACATATTTGGTCAATGTGCACTTTACTTCAGCAGGGCCACCAATCATTAGTTCGACGTCATTGCTCGAGACTCGGTGTTGGTTTGAACGCAAATTGCATCGAAAAATCTGGCGCCTAAATCCTTGCCTTTTTGTGAGGCGCAGACTAAGGACCCTGCCTAATACAGTCTTTGTTGGGGGTCACGCATCCCATCTCATTCAACAGATGTAGCACGATGCACGCGAGTGTGACAGACGGACAGACGCGTGGTGAGCTATTTACAGGATGTGTAGCCTACAGAGCGACAAAAGTGAAATAAACTGAACTGAAACGACAGACTGTAAGTTATTGGGTAAAAAGTTTTGGTCACTTATACCCGTATTTTGGCGTTCACATTGCGTCTGACTTTTCGCAACCTGCCGTCCGTGTTTAGTTCTTATTGGCGATTTCGTCATCAGCGGATAACATATGAGACGTACATTATACGTAGATTGGTCGTTTTTGGATATTTCTTGTTCTCAATTTGTTCTGTTTCTTTTGACTGCCTACCGTGCTACGGCAAATAATAATAAATATTTAAGATGTTATGCATGCACACTGTGCTATTTGACAGAATGTCGAGATCTGATCGTTCGCTGTCTGTCGCACAAGGCAACTGATCGGCCGAGTCTCAGTGACATCAGACAACACGTCTGGCTCAACTCCACTCAACTCTGATCACCATGTCCGGCTGTCCACCACCGCCATCAATCGTGCTTCCAAATACATTATTTGGTGCAACTGACTCTAGCAATTATTTCGTGTCATTTCACCGGTGCTTCGGGGGCAAATTTAAGGATAGGGGAGCGTTCACCCGCACTTGCGTTTTCCAGCCCCTTTTTGAAAGTAATGTTTTAAAAATAAAAATAGAAAAAACAGCCACACAAGGAAGGGATATGTTGCTAAGCCTAACCCATCGGTAAAATATAAATTATACTTTAGTTCACCTGGGCCGTCCTTTTCTTTTTCTAAATACGCTCCTGCTGTGCTTTTGTCGTTTTTCCTTCTTCCACGGTCACACTTGTACTGATTATCTCTAGCACTATGTATGCAGTGGTATAACGGGTTAACAACTCCATTGATGCATGCAAGCGTACGTGACAAAATGAACGGTAGTGTATCACTGTAGATACATGACCAACCGTCGTCGACTATGGAAAAGAGTTAACACAGTGTCTAAATAGTACAAGTTCACTTGTGTCCCACTCCAGACAGTCGTTTAAGGGTGTTCACTGTTCACACACTTGCAAGCTAAAACCGATGTAAAAACTTGCTTTATTGCGATAAAATATAAGTTCGTCTCTGCAATCTTGTGGCGCCACGTGTCGCTCAGTGATAAACAGTAAACGTAATCGACAGCGACCAATCGACCATCTCCAGACTCCCAACTGTTTTTACGCGCGAAAGCAGCTACTGCTTTCAGCGCGTCTTAGCCATCGCAATTTTGTCTGCCTGTCCGTCTGCCACACGGATGGATTAGTCAAAAACGGTGCAAGCTAGAATCACCAAATCTACACCGTCGGCTGCCCGGAAGACTCTAGTTTTAGGAACCGTAGAGCTTTTCCATAAATTCGAAGGGAGTCATCACGAACGAGGGCGCTAAATGAGAGGGGTGGGCAAAATTTGCGATTTTGGGCCAATAAGTCGCTGTATCTCAGTAACGTGCGAGATAGGGCCTAGGTTACTATTAATCACTAATA
>Ga0056128_1005759_pt1 | contig 15591 bp, 13 predicted proteins | sample WorMetLIZISLAND2_FD_71113 | JGI IMG/M metagenome (GOLD analysis project Ga0056128, IMG submission 71113) | Marine gutless worms symbiont microbial communities from Max Planck institute for Marine Microbiology, Germany - Olavius geniculatus... ...
GTTATTAAACTGATTAATTTGTTACATTCTCTTCCATTTCAGCGTAAATTTTTTTCACATGCAAGTTTTTTTCACCGCATAATGGCAGCAAAAATGTAATGACAACAACTATGCAAGAAATAAATTAGTTCATTAGACTAAACTAATTCTTAAAAATAACAACTGTAATAAATACTGTTGCCTCCAGAAAAAAAACTTGCATGTGAAAAAAATTTACGCTGAAATGGAAGAGAATGTAACAAATTAATCAGTTTAATAACAGCACAAAATCTAAGTCCATAGAGATCGAAAGCTTCAGATCTAGCCGCACGGTTTCCGAGAAACTATTCACCATATAATGGCAGCAGAAAAAATAATAACATCAACTGAATTTTTTTTAAATGGAGGAAAATTATTCGATAATTTGATAATCCGATTACAAATCAAATTTCTCGGGGCTAGGCCAAGACTCACAGTGTCCCACCAATGGAGCTGCCTCTACATAGGCGTCTAGTCAGGTCGATTCAGAGGAAAGAAAAAATCACGTCGTTAAAAATCGGGACGAGGTTTTCGCTCGCAGATGCTGCTGCTGCTGATAATGATGACGTTGGTACTGACGATGCTGATGACGGTACTGATGACGCGGCTGCGCTGGGTATTTCTTAGACGCAGTCGCTGTTGGGGCCTGCGGTTTCCCGGCCCGGCGTCCGGACCTCGGGTCGAGGTACCCCGAGCCGGGCTGGCTGGGGCCGTTGGTCTCAGCGACCGGCGGAAGGACGGAGCCGACGCCGCGGCCACCAGTAGGCGTCAACGCGGCGCCGGCGGAGTCCGACTGAATGTAGACGGCAGCGAAACCTTTGCCGAAGATCGTGTCGTCGGTCTTAAAGTGAACGTACAGCATCGAACCGCTTGATACGAACTCCGGCGGCATCTGCGCGTTATACCAGCGCTCAGATCATACTGTTTGTTGATCGATCAGTCGATCAGTCGAGCACTTTTATACACAGCAGCGTCCGACAGACTGCTGCGAATTTCCACCGGAGAAAATACGAGTACTGAGAAGTGCTATTTTGTTCCTAAATCTCCCAAGTAAAAGATTTTCAGTTCCAGATTACATTTTTCTTCGGCAGAATATTTGTTGACAAAAAAATTTCAGACGGACTAAAATTTATTAAAGCAACTGTTTCCTCCCCTTCCTTTTTGTCAAGACGCCACTACATACTGTAGTCTACATATGAAAGATACTGTATATGCACATAATGTAACTTTCACAATAAACTGTCACACCTCGTTTCCACAATATCGTCCAAGCAGTTTAGCCTCTTCATTGCTACCGTCGTACACTTCAACGTAATCGTATCTGTGAACAGAAATCAAGCATCAGAGAATTTCGTAATTGCACAGAGCAGGAACGCAACGTCGCACACAACATATTCTACGTTACGTTTAAAGCTGGCTTAGTATTAATAACAAACGATTGTCATTAATACTAAAAAATTGACGTCAATATTTCAGAAGCTGTCTTTGAAACCTGATGATAGCTTATGTGTCACTTTAAGCACATTTATTATCAAGTAATAAGTATGCCAGTAGGCGTAAAATAAATTTAATGCACGTTTTGTGAAAAACTGGTGGCCACTTATTGTGCAACTTCACACGGATTTTTCATAAAATTATTACAAAATTTATAAGTGTAATAAAAATCTGAGAAAAAATCAGAAAAAAATGTTAAAAACGGATTTTATGAGACACGAAAGAAAACGTTTGTAAATACCGAATAAATGAAAAAACGTGACCGTCTTTCTACTCGACGCACTGACTATGCTTCAAGTTCAAGATGCGTGTGTGCAATACTGACCCGCACTCCGTCTCGGCTTCGATCTCGAACGTCTGGAAGCGCAAGCGGACGCGATGCTGATGATCGCGAGCAGCCAGCAGCCAGCCACAGTCTGCACGGTTGTCGTAGTTCATATCGCCGTACTTGGCGTGTGAGTAGAACTCATTCACGTGATCACCCGCTATCAGCAGGCCGCCGCACGCTGCATACACAGCCGCATCATCATCACCATCATCTTCCTCACTCATCGTCATCACTCATCCGCCCAGAAACAGAAATGTTAATTAGACAGCGAGCAGACCCGTAGAGCAAAACACGAACACGAAGTTTCACTAAAATGTCCATATTTGACAGGAAAACAACTAACACTTGATATAGGCCTAGCGAAAATCTCAGAAGTCCAGCTGTTATCCTGATCCAGGACCTACCTCTGCCAGCTACAAGCAAACCTACAGGGTGGTCCAAAAAACGGATACCCAGTTTTATTTTGGGATAACTTCGGTAATTCAGCAGCGATTTTAATCATTCTTTCACTGTTACAAGCAGAAATTTATGGCGCGTAAACGTGAAGTTCTTCCACCCACCGCACCTTTATTGTGTGACCACATTACCTAGCAAAACAGTTCTCAGTTCGTAAGGCCATGATCAAACAGCGATCAGCCTTTGTTATTCTGCTCATATCAAACGATTTATTCTAAAAGTTATTACTGGTAAACAAAGTAAATAAACACAATATGACGTAACAATGACGTCACAAGGCACTACTGCGAATAAGTAAATAAGCTTAACTATTTTATGCTACAAAATTGATATCTTTATGTGTTGCCTGTTCTCCGAGACCACTGTAGCTTTGACAGTGTTTGTTTTGCTAGGTAATGTGGTCAATAAAGGTGCGGTGGGTGGAAGAACTTCACGTTTACGCGCCATAAATTTCTGCTTGTAACAGTGAAAGAATGGTTAAAATCGGTGCTGAATTACCGAAGTTATCCCCAAAATAAAACTGGGTATCCGTTTTTTTTGGACCACCCTGTACAGCAGATCTACCCGTGGCGTGTACGGCGCTGAAGCCTCGGCGTTGGACGGAGGCGTCGGAACTGAAGGTCATATAGAGACGATTGCTCTGTGCGACCACAGTGTCAGGTCGTGGTCTGGTTGACCCGCAGTAACGACCAATCAACGGCGCCGTAGCATCGTCACCGTCGAATAGCTCCACACGGTCGTACGCGCATTCCAGGTGCGCTTCCAACTCGAAGTCACTGAACATCTGAAACGAACCGTCACACAGTAACACCGTGGTTGAGTGCAAACGAAATTTCAAAGATATCAGCAAACGTTTTTCGCTACAATGTGTTTTATTTTGTATGTAATCTCGCCCACGACATTTTCAAAAGTGTACGTCCGCTTTTAGCCGACCCTAACTTAAGTAACGGTCAAGCTATTAACATGGTTGTTGTCCGTCTGTCTGTCCGTCTGCCAAAACTTGGGCGTGCAAGAAAAACACCTTCAAATTAAGGTTTGAATGGACAGGGGACAGGAAAGTCAATGGAAAACCGGCCATACCTTGGAAACTGTTAACAGCCAGGGGGCGGAATATCCCCGTTGCTCCTCCCTCTTCTCCCTCCCTTCCATTCCCCCTGCCCTTTCACTTTTCTCTTTTCTCCCCTTTCCCCTTTTACCTTAAAAGTAAGACCCCTTGAATCCAGCTAGGGGAGCTGGGGGAGCACTGTGAGCTTCCCCAGCGGGGTCTGGGGAAATCGAATTAGGTGCATTTTTGCCTTAAAATATAATATCTGGTGGCAATAATTTTAATAATTTTCCTGATACACAAACTTTTTAATTAGCAGTTTGGCAGAACACTCAAAGTGAGTCAAGATGGGCGCACGTCCGCCCCCCCCCCTTGGATCCGCCACTGGTATTATGGCTAAACGGTAAGTCGTAAGAGGTGTGCGATCGTACCATCGGATATGGCGCTGCTGATGGCGTCTTCTATAGACTGTCAATAACCGTGTCTCCATCTGCAGCGGTTTGTGCTGTTGGTGCAATGACATCATTGCTATTAAGGGTCATCATCACACACACAGACGGACAAATCGACCAATCTCTTAATCTCCTCCAATGTTCACTACGTTTACCTTGGCGAAAATAAAAAAAATATTTTCAAGAAATATTTCAGATGTAAAACACTTCCGCTGAACACGCTTACAAGCCACGGGTGTTTATTTCCTTTCTGCATGAAACCATGGCCTTACGTCGCATGCACTTGAAAGTTCGACTATAGTCGACTAGTCGTCTATATACAGGGCGCGGCAAAAAAGTAGCCCCCTAAAGTTTTTTGCCGTTTTCTCAGTCTACAACACAGCGATGTACGCTGTACGTGCTAGACATTTTTACGCCGGTGCTTTAGGCCCATAATAGCGTGGGTTTCAGACTGTTCGCTACGTGCTACGCCTCAGAGTCGTTAAGCGAGTGACTATCTTGAGTAGGCTCAGATAAACTGAAGGTCGCGAAGCACGTCGTGTTACGTCAACCGTAACGACTGTCACATGATGGTTTTATCACACGTCCATGTCCGTGTCACATGAACGCACTAGTGACTTTTACGAAGTGGGCTGACCTTAAGCGCCACCAAACAGAAAGTCAATCGAGCACTATCTGCGCGTCAAATGCCGGTGTAAATAGCGTACATAAAATTAGGCTTTGTTTGTTGTAATGAAGTTGAACGATAACTAGAAATTTGGGGCAAAGCCCAATGTGGGTCCGCCCGTCGCCGTAAGTCCGATTTGGGAAAGAAATTTTGAGGGTTGAAATTCCCTTCGTAGTAAAGACAAGTGACCCGAACTCAAATGCATTAGCATACGCGGAACGCGCATTATCGTCTTAAGGTGGGTCAAAACGCACGCCTATAACTTTTTTGTTAGTGGACCAAAATTAACTAATTTTTTGCTCGACTCCAGAAAAACTGTGGTTGACAATGCCGGTTACCGCTTGTCGATATATCAATCCGTTCCAGAGATATTCGCAGTCAAATTCGAAAGTTGTCCTAAATCGCATCGAATTTTAAACGTTTTGCCCTCCCATATTAGGAGGGGCGATGCCCTTAAAAGTTGCACCCGCGATTTTGAACATCTTTATCCGTTCCAAAGATATTCGCCGTCGATTTTAAAGTCGTCCGAAATTGAGACAAGTTTTACACGTTTTCGGCCTCTAAAATTTTTTCGGGGAAAACCCCCGACATTTTAGACTCGAGTTATTTAATCGAAGAAACTTCAGATCAAGGTGCAAAATTTCGCGGCAATCCGTTGACGGATCTCGGAGATCTCGTGGCAAATAAAAAAACAGATGCCAGCAAAATATGAGTTCGCTCCGAAAACTATCGTTTCCGAGCGGACTAACTAGCGTTGTTTCTGTGAAGAATATTTCAACGGCATTCTGGTTTGCCTGTGGTATCCGAAGTAACACAGATCTAGTCTGAAGCAGTGATAGAATTACTGAATCGGTCGGTATTTGCCAAAGTTATCACAAAAATAACGGTTAAAGTCTGTTTGACGCGGTTTACACTACAACAACGTAACTCAATGTCAAGGACAGAGTGACGGACGGATGGACGGACGGCGTGTTACAAATAGGCCTACCGCGCTGTGCACATTAATCTGCATCACATGGTAAACGAAAGCAATTACAAAAAATATTAAATTGTGACCAATCTCATGTAATCTTCGCGCGCATTATTTTTTCCTGTATTCTTCAAAGTGCTTTTTCCTCTACTTTTGGCTTGTATTAAAGACCGGCCTCTATTTGAGACCGGTCTAATATTATACTAATAGTGACTGGCGTCGAGGTCGTTATTGGAAATTGTCTTTTAAGCTACCTGGCACCGTTATCGAAATAGGGTGCCTCAAAGATAACGGGGTCACGACCTTGACCTTTCAGGGTCACGTGACGTCATCGACCACGTGACCATTCGACTCGCGGTGAACGACTTCCCATGGGTGGTCCATTGTGACCATACGTCTATCTAGCACCATTATCGAGATATAGCTGTTTGAAGTTCTTCCAGGAAGGCTCTTTCAGGAACGGAGGTCGGTCGGTCGGTCGTTGGTCGGTCGTCAATATTACACTGATTTCATATACTCCTCTGCGCTACGTTATGAAAGTAGCGAAGAAGAGTAAAAACTAGGAATTTGGGTGCCTACACCGTGATTTTACACGCAACAACCACCAATATGTCGTCGACATGTATTACAATACTAGCAGGCATAAACCAAAACTTTTGCTAATCGTTTCATTGTGACAATTTTTGTTTGTGGAAAAGCACAGTCAAGATGTTGCTCTGAAGCTGACTCTTTGCGTTCTAACCGCGATGGTTCATCTGACATCATCTCAGCAGCAGCAACAGCCTAACGGAGTTCTACGCTTACCGGTAGCGCCAAACAATGTCGCCAGCACTGGCCAAGCTGCGCAAATTCTGGGAGCTCTAAGTCAGCTGACGACGTCCGTGTCGCAGCTACAGACGTCCGTGTCTGCGCTACGACAACACGTGTCTCAACTGCAGGCGCTCAATGCTCGCCTGCAGGTAGACGTTGCCGACATTAGGAACAGAATGGCTGGCAGGCCTAGGGGTAAGTTGAGAACGGCAGACAGTTAAAAGTAAATAAATACTTAACAACGGCTTAATAATTAGATTAATTTCTGTCGTAGACTAGCCCCTAACGCATTATGCTTTCTCCTTCGTTCTTTATTCCTTTGAATTTTTAGCGCGAAATCTCGAACTTCCTTGACTGATCGCGGTGAAACTTTGCCAATTTCACATGATCGGAAATGGGTGCAGTTTTATAATGTATTTAAAAGAACTTCCTCAAACCATCTGAGCGACATTTATAATGTAGCGCAAAATCTCCGAACTTGCTCGGCCGATTTACCTGAAACTTTGCCAAATGATCTGAAATAGGTTATTCAGCATTCGGCATGTTATGAGACATTCCATTCGATGCGACTGTGGTATTAACTCATGTCTGTCTTGTGTGTGTGTGTGTGTGTGTGTGTGTGTGTGTTGTAGAGAGTATACATGTAAGTACTCCGTCGATGTTCAGCACCGAGCCGATCACCATCACAACAAACGCGACTACAGGTATCATCAACATCGCCTCCTCCGTACGCCTGATGTCTTTTTTTTCATTTTTTTCTGCTCAAAGTCTCGTCTAATTGCCGCGAAACTTACGCCACATTAGCAACCGCACTATGCCACGTGGGCTCTGCTCTTAATTTGCAGTTTGATTTAAGTTTTGCTTATTTTTATTACTTATTTAGTTTGTGTCGTTTTTTACATTTTTTGTTTAATTATTTTGTTTATTTTGTTTGTCATATTTTTAATTACTTAGTAAAGACGTATTTTAGTTTAATTTTTGAAATTTTAATGTTATTTTTAATTCCAGTATTTTTAAAAAAAATTGTTTATTATATTCTTAATTTTTAATCACAAAAATTTCAAAAAGTCAAATCATTCCTACCCAAATCGACTTTTTCAGTCCCTGTGGGTGCTGCGCGCTCAAATCTTTACACGGGCTAGGCTACATCACGCGCTATATACAGTACGATTACGACACGCATGCATCATGGAACGAACCATTGTAACACACTTTATCTATCCAGCACTCCAGAGGCTCCTCCACCCAGTTTATCATTTGTTGATCAATTTGCTTTTCCATCTAGGCCTACTGGTTTTCCTACTGCCGCCATAATTTCTTTCTTGGACTCGATTACCAAACTGCGCCCTGATTCTTTCTGAGACTTTGGCGCTTTATAAATCATTTATTATTACTTACTTACTTACTTACTGCTTTTTGCATAGTCTTTCTCTTCCGTATCATGACAATTACCAATTTCATAATTCGCATTTTATAGGCTACAAGCATTGCTACTAATTTTCTAACTCTTAAAATTGTGTTTTTATTGTTTTGATAATTCTTGCTTCTGTGTCAATTGTGTGTGCGTTAAATGTTCAGTTGCGGTTTGTCAACTGTTTGTGGTGAATGAATGAACGAAAAGAAATGTCATCGCTGTTATGGCTGCACAGAAAGAGCAAATTATTTCCTGTGTGCAGAATGTCCTGCGAGCTTCACGTACATTGCGTCAGTGAACGGCTGCTATAAGGAGGTGACTCGCAATAATTGTCGTTTGAACTGGACCGATGCTGGGCAATATTGTCGATCACTGCGCAGAGACGCTCATCTACTTGTCATCAACGATGCACAGGAACAGTCGACAGTTGCCAGCATGCTTGGTCAGTGTATTATCAGAGGTGTGGTGAGCCATAACGGAGGTCCTATAACGGCGGTCTATAGGTTGAGCCTCCAGCGGGGTCCTGAACTGCACAGGAATAGGGACGTCCTTCCCTTCAGCGCCAGGAAGCAACCGTCCCTCAAATCGCACCATAGGCGAATCCTGAACGAAGGCGCCGAGGGAGTCTCTCCAACAGTTTACCTTCTCGCACGGAAAGGGGTCTGGGTTCTGGAGAGAAGGCAGTGCTTCCTTCCCAAAAATGTTTGATATTTCACTGTCAAAATGGCGTACTTTAGGGATTCTTTGATGCTAAATTGTTTTTTTTCTCTATGACCAAAAACAGTACAAAAACACCCGAAATGCATGATTGACTTGTACTTGCCAGTGTCATGATATCATAATGTGCCAAAAATTGGCACTATTTCTTGTATGATTTTACTTCATCAAATACTAACCGATTTTCAAATTTTTTACTCTCAGAATTTAAAGAAAATCACGCGTCTTTCTACCACTACCACTAACCATCGCTGAGTTATCAACGCTCAAACAGATCCAGTTTTTGGCCCACCCTGTAAATAAGAAAAATTTTCGTTGTATTTCATCCATTTGCCGGGAAGCCCCCAATGGACGAATTTGCACGAAATTTTGCACAGGGGGTCGTCTCGCGGACATAATCATCTGTTTCAATTTTTTGTCGATCGGTTGAGGGGTCTCGGATCTGCGTGGAGTCGAATTTTGCCATTCTCCATTGACTTAGCCTGTCGCCGTTAACACAGGTCTGCGCTACCGCGAGCCTGTGATGACATCATATCCGCAGCAGACTCATATGAGTCGGTAAAAAATTACGTTTCAGTGATGTATTGATTGTGAAAAATATTTCTGTCTAATGTGTCGAGGTTGGAAACTTTTCGGATGACCTTCGTATTGTCTCAGTTATTGTCTAAAGTAACGGTCACATCCTGCATTTTTTTCCGTCAAATGTTCAAGTGTGTCCGCCTTGCTGCTGGGCGACGCACTAAACCCGGGGGCGCCACTGACCAATGGCGCGATCAACAAAATGCAATGTTGTGCTTTTACAAGTCAAGTGGTAGAGTAGCAACACACTTGAGGTGTGGTGGGTTCTTTAGTGACGGCGTTATTACAAATTTTCTCTCTTTATTCTGACAGTAAAAAATTGAAAATTGGTTAATATTTCACGAAGTTAAGGCGTATAAAACACGGTGCCATTTTTTGGCGCACCTTGCATGTTATAAAGTGCTATTTGTTGTTTATTATTACTTACTGCTACATAAGCGTAGCCAGAAATTGGAGTAGAAAGGCAAGAACTAAGGCACCAACGGCGCAAAATCGAGGCCAAAAGCCGCCAGCAGAAGTAGGCTTCTTGCTAAGAACCGGTCCGGGGCGGAGCCTTGGCAGCAAATTTTTTTACATGAAAAATCCCCAAAAATGCATATAGCAGCTATAAATTTGAATAATTTTACTTCACAAATTTGTCATGCACTGCACTGGCAAGGCAATGCAGAAGGCGACTTTTGGCATCTTAAGGGACATGGCATCTTTGCCCTTTCCTTCATAATTCCGCCACCAACCTCGCACCAACCTCTTCCTCTTTAGCTTCAATGTCCCCTTTTCTCTTCGCTTCCCTTTCCCTTTCCTCCCTTGCACAGCTTTACTTCGCCGCTCTTTTCCCCCAAAATCTTCCTAAAGGATCCACGAAAGCGCTGTACGTTTGTTTCTCAGCGGGGTTCGAGGTATATAGATGGACCACAGACCGATAGCGCATTTTAATCATTTTGGTGTTTCAAAACGCATCTCGTGGCAACACTTCTAGTCGTATAGGCCTATGTGCAGTGCAAATGACTGTGTGTTTTGCTGACTTGTCAATAAATGAATCCGCCCCCCCCCAGTTTAGCTCCACCAACGTTCTCCAGGAAGCTTTCTGCTTCCATTTCTCTCAATCGAGTGGACGCATCTGATTAGGAGCAAAGCCCCCCCCCCTCCAAAGCTGAAATCAATTTAGCGTTCCCGCAATTACATGACAACCAAATTTGTCCTATCTGGCCGATTTTTGGCGAGGGGTAAACTAATCGTCAACTTGAACACACGCGACCTGGGAACACTGGTTGATAACTTGATATTCCCATTTAACTGCTGCTATAGACTCGATCCAGGTGATGACCAAATCCCGTGTGACTCAACTAACTGTCTTACCCTGAAAAAAACCTGCCAAGTGAGTTAGTTTAGTCGCTAATTCGAAAAAAAGTAACGCCTACTTGTGTCGTAGTAAAATGTAGCAGCACAACTCAGTAAGAGAGTAAATATTTTCAGAAGCAACGCGAAGATTCTGGAGAAGCCTACACTGGACGGCTGGATACCGGGCTAGTACAGACTCGGACTGGGTGTGGAGGGTGACGTCAGAAGACTCGAGCACCGACAGTGGCTATCAGGAGTCTGCAGTGAACTACACGCGCTGGGCGCCATTTCAGCCGAACCGCGACGACGAACGGTGCGTCTACCTGGACAGTCTTCGGTCCTACGGATGGGTTCACGCGGAATGCAGCGACACATACTGTCCCGTCTGCGAAGTGGACCTCGAAAATTCACAATAATCTCTAGGCTCAACGTAACACCGAAAATCGATCTGCACGCGGTGGAGATCGATGACCGGAGACATAACAAGTCATATCTGAGATGAATTTCTCTGATTTACTGACTACCAAACTAAAAAAAACACAAATATCACTAAAACACGAAAGCACTAAATGCTGGTTCCCGGTACTATTGCATGCCCTTAAAATATAAATTTGTTGAAATATAGATTTATATTTTGTGCTTCTATCGTAAATATATTTTTCATGAAATTACTTCGCACGAATGATAAGGCGTTTGTCTGTGGTTCCCTATGGTCAATCAATGTTTCACGTGGATTTGCATAGCGTTGCTATACGGAAACGCTTGGGAAAAATTCGAATGTAATATTGATTGTAAGTTAATATTCTTTCCTTCTTTGGCTATGTTACTCTGTTTATGTGGTTTTGCTGCTGGTCCAAAGTGAATAAAGACGAATACATTTTGCACGGTCAACTGACCAGTTTAACTCGGTGTCCGTGTGTGACGTTGAAGCGCCAGGCGCAGTTCTTGCGACTCGGGTAATTGTCCGGCCAGTTAGGACTGCTGACATTACCGAGCACTGTTGTCACCTCGTACTGGCAGCCGGCTGTACACATCAATAGCATCCATCGTCCACGCAGTGTCAAGTAACGTCAAGAACGTCAAGTTCACCATCGCCAGTAAGTATTGTAATTAACTCTTGGAGCGTGTGCTGCAGCCGAAAAACGCAAAAATCAGTAAAACCCCTTATTTTGGAAGTTTAGTGTCTTTCAAAATCATCGATGTTGATACAGACTGAAAAACTCGTCACTAGTGCTTGTTGTGATAGGCAGCATGCCCATGCCTCTCTGCAACCGTTTTCACGAAAAACTGGCCAACAACGGTAAAATAACGACTTTCACGGGGGTACCGCTCTTTGATGTCCAGGTTTCCTTGAACCTAGAAAATCAAGACTTCGACCGTCGAAATATACGTTCAATGCTGAAAATTTCCTACGCAGCTTGTCCTAGTCCATCTCAATTGATTTCGGCGCAATTCGCTCTTGAAATGTGTCTCGCAGCCCAAAATCGCCAAAAAATCCATAAAACCCCTATTTTGGCGTTCGAGGACATCCACGGTCATTGATTTTGGTACCAATTGAAAGCCAGTGTACGACTTTCTATTAGTGATTAATAGTCACCTAGGCACTATCGTGCACCGTTTCTGAGATATGGCGACTTATTGGCTAAAAATCGAATATTTTCCCTACCCCTCTTATTTAGCGCCCCTTCCCGGGGTGACCCCTTTCAAATTAATGGAAAAGCTTTACGAATCCTGAAACTAGAGTCTTCCAGGCAGCCGTTGGTAAACATTTGGTGATTTTAGATTGCACCGTTTTTGACTGATCCACCCGTGTGACGGGCAGACCGAGAAACGGACGGACAGACAATTGCGATGGCAAGACGCGCTAAAGCAGTAGCTGCTTTTGCGCGTAATTAGGTTCATGTGTGTGATTGCTAACGATCCAATGTTTTCCAAGAGTAATATAGCGCTGATGTCTGAATAACTGCCATATTTTAAGGCTAAAATGCACCAAATTTGATTTCGGCTGGGGCTCCACCCTAGACCCCGCTGGGGGATCTCACAGTGCTCCTCCAGGCTCCCTAGCTGAATTCCATGGGTCTTGTTTCTAAGGGAAAGAAAAGAAAAAAAGGAGGGTAGGAGAGGGAAAAAGGAAAAAAGAAAGAGGGGAAAGGAAAAAGGGGGAGAGGAAAGAAAGTCAAAGGTCAAACCCCCTCCCGAAGAAAAATTCTAGCTACAGCCTTGTTTAATAATTTACATAAGGGCCCTTGTACCGACGGTTGCTCAGGGCCCCCCACATGTCTAAATCCGGCCCTGGTACGTCTAGTTTTACGATTCGCGTAAATTTTCAGAAAACGTCTCTCTTGATACAGTACATTAGCTAAGCTGTCTGTAACTATGCATGGTTGTTTTCTGGTCTGGGGTAATAAACGTTTTTATAGCAAACAAGTCTGCAGCAGAATAAAACAAAATAAATGTCGTATAGGAATCAAACAATATCATATAAAGACTGATTGCAGCCAATAGAGCGGAACAGCTATCAGAGCATGCAGTCACTGACCTTCCTTGCAGTCGTGCTGATTATCGTGAAGAGTGAATCCGTTGTGACACGAACACTTGTAACTACCCACCGTGTTCTTACAGACGTGCTGACAACCGCCATTGTTCACAGCACACTCGTCCTTGTCTACAAATGCAGGAAAAGTGAAAACACCTGACATAAACTTAAACTAGAAAGTACTCACAGTTCATATCGGTAACTGTGTTTTATGGTTGTCTGTCTACAAAACTAGAAACCGTAGTAGCAAGTAAGAAACATCATTCAAAATTCCTAAACAACGATCACGACGAGTTGGATCCAGGAACCTTCCTAATTGCCACCAAAATTTCACCAATCTTTCTTATAGGCCACGCTCACCTTCAAAATCATCAGAACCCCTTCACAGAATTTTGAGTAATCTTGCAAACACAAACATAAGCGCCAATATAAGGACTAATTTCCAGGTAAACCAATGTTAGTCGGTTTCCCTTTGACTTTCAGTCTAATCAAACGATTTTCAAGTGAATAGTTACACACACCTGGCGCACAAGCGTCAGAGAAGTGGAAAAGCAAAAGACAAACATTTGCGGAAATGGATACTCTAAGAGTGTAGAACTTCAACGGCAGAAGTGAGTGGCTGACATGCTGGACCTGTGAAGAAGAACGCGGAGAAGCCGGACTTCTGTACGGTGTTGTCAGTGGTGAAAGTGACACGGAGAGCATTGCTCTCTGAGGTGACGGGCTGTGGAGGCTCTGAGCCGCAGTACGTGCCGTGCAGACGCGAATGCTGGTCGAGACCGCTGCGTATTTCAACCGCATCGTACTCACAGTCTTGCTACAGCATCACGCACAATACGAGCTCGTAATTATTCAGGATTAAAACAATTCTTTTGCTAGCAGTTGCAGTTTTAATAAAGAGGCATTTTTTTCTTTCCGAGTGTATCGACATCCTGAAATATTCAGAGACATTTTTATTACCTTCACCGAATAAAGAAAGTAATGTTTTGTTTATGTCTGTCTAATTTTTCTTTATCTGTCGGCTAGACTATGCAGGCTACAAACAAATTTCTAATAGATGAATTTGGCAGGAAATAACGCGGACGGCGATAGGAATCATAATATAATTAAAAATAGAAAAAGTGTCCCTTTTATCTCAAAACAGCCTGTTTTGGTGGATTCTAAAATATAGGCGTAGGCCATACATTTGAACATACATTTTTTGGTGTGAGTTTGAAATATTCTTATACGATCATGCGAGGGGCCTAGCCCCTGCCTCTTGCAGATACGGCTATAAGCATGTGTTTTGATCGATAACAGATTTATGGACTGGTTGATTTCATTGCTACCGACGTTGTTTCCCTCGACGTCGAAGTGGTTGAACGTGATGGTAATGCGGTGCTGCGGTGGTGCCACTATGAGCCAGATGCAGTTCTTGTTGGGCGGATAGATGCTCGGGTAGAAAGGACTCGTTATCGTTCCGTTCGTTCCGTCGATGTAACCGCCACACGCGTCTGCACAGCCAAACATCTCAGTTAGTCCCAAACTCTATCTGTCTCGATAAGTCCAGGCTACGACGTGCAATATGCCTGTATGTTGCGCAGCAAATTGCATGACAAATCCACAATAATAAATATAAAGCACGACAACAACACGTTGCATAACAAGATTACAAAAAAGATTAAAATCCTAAGCCTACAAAAAATGCATGACATCTTGCTGAAAGACTGGTTTTCAAGAAAACCATAAAGGTCGAAAAAGTGGAGACCGTGCAGTTAACAATTATTAATACGCGTCGCAAACCAAACACAAAATCCTAATCTGGAAACGTTCAATGTATAATCTCATTTTGTAAAAGTCTAATGGAAATTTTTCGGGTAAACTAAAATAAGTGAATGGGCGCCGTCCAGGGAAACGGAAACATTTTTAATATCGGGGCTCGCGTGATACAAATCCGCCAACGTTTTTAACGATTGCTTGACGCAACTTGCTACAAATAGCAAGTGATGATGGAACGAAACCTTCGCACGTTCTGCCGTCGGGGTTCAGCTCATATCCGATCTTACATTCACAGCGATACCCGCCGATTGTGTTCACGCAGATGTGTTGACAGCCGTGATCCTCTGTTTGACATTCATCGTATTCTGTGCACAAAATATTGTACATGGCAACAACATTATAAAACGTGTAAACATGAAACGACAAGTTTTATAACTTCGTGTTTTCTGTCAAATACAAGACGATTTTGCACAATGTTTGACTGACACCTTTTTGCAGTAAATTTGTAACAAATGACACCTAAAATCTATAATTCCAGACTTACTCGGTTCAACTCAAAGTTTGACTATTATCGCAAAAAGTCAATTTAGAGAATGCATTAAAATTAAGTTTTGAGACACTATGTGGTTCTTGCCTGTCTACACAACAATCATGTTCGTTGTGTTATAAATAAAAAAGTTAAAAATAAAAAGCAAGTACTTTTAACTGGTTAAACAGTGGGCCAACCAGACAAACTTACAACACAAAATACAAACAAGCAGAGGATGTTCGTGCTTGTTACTAGATTCATCTCTAAATTGTTTTAACTGAATATTCGGTTTTGGCATGCATAATTTAATTTAATTGTCCTTTTTTGCTTTTCACTTTTCATACCATACATTGCGTTTAAACTAGAGCTGCGGATTTTAACGATTAATTTAATCGTTAACTAACAAAGAAAATTAACGATTAATTTTATTTTTAACGATTAACGGTTCTGCCGGATACATCGTCAACAAGAGACGTTCGT
>Ga0056128_1005760_pt1 | contig 15591 bp, 7 predicted proteins | sample WorMetLIZISLAND2_FD_71113 | JGI IMG/M metagenome (GOLD analysis project Ga0056128, IMG submission 71113) | Marine gutless worms symbiont microbial communities from Max Planck institute for Marine Microbiology, Germany - Olavius geniculatus... ...
ATGGCTGTAGAGACAATGAGGGAGGTGTAGAGGTCCAGTTTAATCTTGAGGCTAAGCGTGCTGGATCGCCACACGTTGTCAAGTCGTCGGAAGACTGCTGCTGCTTTTGCCAGTCGAGTGTTGCTATCTGCATCAACATCTCCATCGCCTCTGTGTACCCACTTGAAGTCTTGACACAGCAGCTGGAGTTGTCATGCAGTGCCTTGAAGATATTAATGAACCGGTCAGGAATGCCGTAGTATGTCAGAATTTTCTACAAGGATGGCCTGTGTACACTGTTAAATGCCTTTTTGAAATCGATGAAGTTAATGATGAGGTCTTGTTGATGCTCTAGGCTCTGTTTAATGATGTTGCGCAGGGTAAATATTTGTTCAGTGCATGAACGCCCTTTTCTGAATCCTGCCTGCTCATCCTGTAGGGTGCATCTTGCAGTCTGTTTAGCAGCACTCTGCTGAAGACTTTGCCGGGTGTAGAAAGTAGTGTGATTCGTCGCCAATTATTGCAGTCCTTGAGACTTCCTTTTTGGCAGCTTGATAATCACACCTTTCTTCCAATCTTCTGGGACCTCCAAGTCCTGCCATATCATGTTGAATAGGAGGAGAAGGGGCAAATTGCCCCGGAATTTCTGTCTGTCGAAAAATTGTCAGAAAATCGTTTTCTTGTCGAAAGGTTTTCGTCCGAAAATTGGAAATTTGGGGCTAAATTTTCCCAATTTGGAAAAAAATTTAAAAACAAAATTGAAATTTTGATCATCCGTAATCTCTTCTGTCGGAGAACTGCAACTTCATGTCTCGCCTACTTTTTTAACGCACGACGCCGTGCACATGGCCAGGAAAAAACTAGAAAAAAAAACTTTTTTTCAGTGCCGACATATTACGCAGTTTTTCGGCTGCAACTGCGACAGTTTACATTTTTGGCCTTTGAGCTTTTAAATTGTTAACTGGCGTACCGGTCTTTATTCTGTTTTTTTTCTACGTTTTTTGTTATTCTGCCAGGAGCCCGTACGGGGCTTAAAGACGATCCGTCTACTTGTAACGTTTTTTCAACCATTCCTAAAAGCAGCACGCACTGTTGACTTACTTTTAGACGTCATCGAAACATTTTTACTTTTCGTTCTACTTGCACATCGAGCGCATCCGAGGTTATTGCAGTTAACGCGCTACAAAAATTACTTACTTAATTACTAGCTAACTGTTTCATAGTGTCTAATGTTCGTGGATGGCAGGAGAGTTCGAGAGATTGGCGAAGATCGGGGCTGTGCTTCGCAACGATCTAGCATTGACACAGGTAGGCGTGCATGGATTGAAATACTCATGCGTCATCACAGAGTATTCAATAAACACAAGATGCGTTATAGGGTGTTTACACGATCCAGCAAACGTCTAGCAAACTTCCAGCAAATATATTCACAATACACGTGAATTGCTGGACGTTTGCTGGATCGTGTAAACACCCCATTAGTCGCCCTTACACGGCATTGTAAGCAGATACGTCCAGATACGTATTTCATTCAATTATACTTTATTAGCTTTGATGTTGATTTTATAAAATTAGGCTATTCATCCGGCTGCCGGATAAATATTCTGTGAAAAATATTTACAAGCGCGTAACAATAGCTCGCGCTTAGTTGTGGAAATTATTACGCCAAAAAACAGCACAGTAACTAAGTGATGCCATTTGGCGTTAGGGGTGTCCCACCCCGTATATATAAAATTTCAATTGTCGAATAGCTGGCATTTGCACTAAAATGACGACAGCAATGAGAAAATGTGAACGACGTTATTGTGTTTTGACTGTGATACAGTGGCTCATGTCAACACTGCCGTATTAGATATTTCGGAAACGACATTTCGACGAAGAAGAACTATTTAACGGAAAGCGCTTGGACAGCACAACTTCCGACGCCGGGATGATGTTTGCTTTATTTCACCGTCAACATTACTGTGCTGCCATCTGGCGGATCATAATGATTTTTTCCTTTATTACTGTCCGCAGTAGCGACGACAGTATTGTTTTCAGCACGGTCGCTAAGTTTTGTTTGTTTGTTTTTTCTGTTAACACGATAACTCCTGAACTGCTGCAATTCTGCACGAACATGTAGGACCTGCCTTGACAACTGCAAGAAACCTATTGAATTTTAAGGTGATCGCTCAAAGGTTAAGGTCACGGGATCGGAATTTCGGATACTTTACAGTTGCGAAATAGGACCATGCTGCTACTGGCTGCTGCTAGGCAGGCCCAGTTAGTCTGATAACTATTGGCCGACGCTGATGTCATTGCTATAAACATCGCAGCATGCCAGGGCGGCTACCGCGGACAGATTTAGCCTTGCGCGAGGCTTAAAGTGTAGTTACCTCCGCCAAGGGGGTAATGTTTTTGCCAATTTTTGTTTGTTTGTTTGTTTGTTTGTTTGTCTGTGAGTCAGCAAGAACTCAAAAAGTTATGGACGGATCTTCGTGAAATTTTAAGGGTATGTCGGGCATGACACAAACTACCAGTGATTCAATTTTGGGGGTGATTCGGCAGGAATCCTGGATTCTAAATCACTGTGAAAATTTCGTTACCATTGCGTTAAAGGGGGCATAAGGGAACCGCTGGCAAAGTGAATATGGTGACGCCACCTGGCGAATAACATTGCCTTGGTGGAGGTACCTGCGGGCTATGACTGCTTTCTAGTTTGTAAATATTTTTGGCTGTGTGCATGTGTAGTAGAGTCTAACTAAGTTGGTCGCTCATCATCTTTAAGCATAGACAGTAGACTACATTACGCATAATCGTACGGTATCATGTGGTACGCTTATTGCGCCATAATGTATTATATGCCGATTGCTGTCGGCTATACGGCACGTAGGCTATATAATGGCAGCAATAAATAAACACATCAAATATATTGCAACGTCGTCGCGTTAAACCAGATTTATTCTTGGGAGCCAATTATGCCGGGGGGCAAAGTTGGAGGCAAATTGATGTGGACTCACATTTCTTTCTAGTATCAGTGATGGACAACTAACTGACTAAACAAGAAGCCCAGCTGTCGATAGGATAGCCGATCGTATACTGACCGTACTGGTTGTCAGTGACCTTCAAGGTCATTCACATTCAATAATTTTTATTTTATTTGATAGAGCGTATGACATTTTCATTTAGTCATTAATAGTAACCTTGGTCGTATCTCTCAACGTTGTCGAGCTATGGCCAGTTTTCCGTTGAAAGCGCACATTTTTCTTACCGCCCGTCCATTCAACCCCGAATTTGAAAATTTCCACTTGCACTAGTTTGCTGAAATTTGTGCATGTTTAGGTTTACGACACCGGGATAATAATTTCTGTAATATGTTTCCCCTACGGCCTACTGTTTAGCCACAATACATCTGTTACGGATAAACGGTCGGACAACAGACGGCGTACGACAACCATGCCATAAGCTCGACCGTTACTTAAGTACGGTCGGCTAAAAATTAATTAAACTATATAATTAAATGTCAACAAAACATTAATTTAACTATTACCGGGTAGTTAGCAACTAGGCTTACGTTGGCAGTAGTACAATGTGTAATATTGAAATACAGTTTAACTGTTATTTTTTACATAACGTAAAACAACTAAAAAGCACTTCGATACCAATACACTGTTATGTCTGTTGGTAGCACGATCTGACCGAGGTGTTTTCTAACGTGAGAGTATAGGAGCGGCAAATCACCTTAGATACATTTTTTAAAAATTCGTACTTCGCTTTGTTTTGAAAGTAGCTCGCTACGAAAATCAAAAATGCAAAAAAAAACTAACCGCAACAAAACCTAAAACCAGTTTTAGTGTCAGTGGTGATAGCAGGTAAAATTTTGCGATTTTGTTTAGTTTGGTCTTGTTTTATTGCACGCGTAGTTCACTCTCAGTTCGTCTGTAATTGACAACACTTCAGAGCAATATAATCGGACAGCTTAGGTGGTTTCTGCTGGAACACTGCTGATGTGGTTAAGTGCGTAAGCAGTACAAGCTTATACCACCCCAGACAGTGCTGTATTGTACTTAAACCGCTTTCAGATCGCAGACTACACTATCGTTCGCTTTTTGATGCACGACTGTAAGGCCCGTCATTTTTATTGTCCTGCATTTTCGAGCCACTGTTTTTTTCGTGGTCCTGCAAATTCGGCGCCCTCTCAGTGCTCGGAGAAAGCGTTCTGAGTCAGCCAGTGGGCCTTTCGTATCTGCGCGAAGCCGGGACGAGAACTTTCGCGCTGCAGAATGTCAGTGACCAGCTGCTGAAACTTCTGCGACGATTCGCGATTGTCGGGAAACGTTGGACCTTTCAGCACCAGTTGTAAAAGTTTCTTGTGGTTCGCGACGTCGAACGGAATCTTTCCGATAACCTGCAATTACGCGGCCAAAATTAGACGTTGCTTTTCCTTCTATCAATTTTCACGCCGCATGCCATACCATAATTATCTACATTTACAAAACACACTGTCAAAACTTGCGCAAGGCTAAGGCTGTCCGCGCTAGCCGCGGTATCCTACAACTTAATAACAGTTTTGTATCATATGTTCTCGCAAATCTATCAGTAAAAGAATTTCGAAAATCGGTCACTTATTAGCAAAGATATAATGAGACACAGTGCAGTTACCATGACGTAGAGTATGACGCCGAGGCTCCAGATGTCAGCAGACTGAGGTATGTATGGAATTCCTATTAGAACTTCTGGCGCTGAGTACGCGTAGCTTCCGCAGTATGTCTCGCTATAACGTCTGTATTCTCCGCTTACCGGGAACATTTCAGCACGCGCAAAACCGAAGTCGATTACTTTGATATTGTTCTAAAACGAAACACAACATTCAACATAGTGTATACCTGCCACCTAACACCGGTTAACGCGCGCCCGCATTAAACCCAGCCAGACAGATCGTTACTCGATTTACCTACCCCGGAGGAGCTGTGTTGAACTTCGTGTTGGTTATAAGCCGAGTAGGCTTATCTGTCTGCAGATAGTTGCCCATCCAAGTACGTACTACTTGATAGCGACCCAACAGCGAATCGAACCTACGACCTCGGGATCACAAATCCAACGTCCTAGCTACCGTTACACTACGAAGCCCAACGTGGCGGAAAGTTTCGAACCGTGCTGTCGAGCATCAGGTTCTCGCACTTCAGATCGCGGTGTACGACACCTTGCTTGTGACAGAAGTCGACAGCGTCTATCATCTGTCGAAACCAGACAGCTGCCTGTTTCTCCTGTATCCGCTTCACTCGCCGGATCAACTGCAGAAGAGTGCCTCCGCTTGCTTCCTCCATCACGATGTAAACACGCGCGTTCGTTTCGATCGCCTGTAACAGCATGAAACGCCAATGACAATGCGAACAGAAACTGTCACTGTCCGCGGTAGTGAAGACAGTATTGTTTAGGTATCATCATCATCATCCACATCATCGGTAGCATGCACCAGAGTGGTATGTAGCACCTCGAATCAGCCCCTTTTACAGCGAACGATCAGCAACAAGTTCAGGAAACTTATCTAATTCAATGTCAAGTTGCCGCAGACATCGTTGAATGGTAGCCAGCCAGCACTGTCGAGGTCTACCAGGTCGTCTTCGCCAGTCTGTATAGGAATAATTTGGTAAATGGCTTTGTATGCATCAGCTGGGGGTGCCATTCTTGACATGTGGCCTAGCATGGACAGTCTTCGCTGACATAATGGTCGCACTGACTGGCGAACCAGTGCGTTCGCGGACCTCTAAGTTGGTGATACAGTCCTGACAAGAGATATCGAGTAGACGTCGGAGACGCCACTATCAAAAGCATATAAACGTGATATGTCTGCGTTGATGGGGTCCAGCATTCGGATGCATAGAGGACGATCGGTAAGATGCAGGTGTTATATAAACGTAGTTTGGTAGAAAGAACAATGTGAGCGTTTCATACTGACACATAATAATTAATTATTGCTGCATGGCAGATTTTGCAATGGCGATTCGTCTGTGAATCTCAGTTTTACTCTTTACAACGGAATCTACGCTCCGTCTCCAAATAACGTCCCACGTCTTATTGTCCTTACCTTCGCCAAATGTTAACCGATTTTCAAAATTTTTTACTAGTGTATTTTGTAGACGATTAGCAATGAAGCAATTGTAAAATATGCCACAGCACCTTAACTGTGTCGCTACACTACTGCGTGAAATATAAATGCATAAAAACTAACAATAATTGGTAGCAAGCATGTTGGTAAACGAAATACACTTCCAGCCAAAAAAAACTCCGTGAACAATCTTTACGGTGCCAAACTTTGTTAGATCTGTTTCGCTGGATATCTTTCTCGTTTAACGGTGTGTTTATTTGTGGCCTTTGTGATTTAGTAAGCTTACCATTTTTATCCCCACTGGTCACATTCTCTTCAGTACGTGCATGCTTCTGTCTGCCGGTCTCATGCCTTTGGTCGGTACTGCATTCATTATTAGTAACATTCTCAGTTTTTGCATTTTGCAGTTTGTCATCAAAAACTTCATCAGTATCGTCCAAAACTGTATTTTTGAAACGGTACAAGTTCTTAATTAAAGGCATGTCTCTATTGCTAAATAGCACATTACATAAACGGTATATTGTCGCCACATTAAAAAATATAATTTAAAATAATATTATGTGCATTTGTTTAAAATTATCAGAAATGTATATAAAATTAAACACAGTTTAATTTTTACATGAAAATTAATTTTAAAAATTGTTTTAGAAAATAATATTTTTGCATACGTATTATATATGATTTTAGTAATTTTTGACAATTGTTGTTTTACGTGGTAGTGTAGCAACAGGATTAAAGTGTTGTGGGAGATTTGATAACTACTTTATTGCCAGTTGTACACAGAATTTTAAAGTAAAAAAAATTGAAAAACGGTTAATATTTGCCGAAGATGTGAAAAATGACACAGTGTAACGTTTTTAGACACAGTGTATTGTTGAGTCCAGGTAGTAAACTGGTCAATACATGCTACAGTTTCTGACCAGACTGTTATCGATGACGAACATCCTTGAGCGTCATCCGGGAACTGAACTACAGTTCTCTTCTAATTTAGGCCTACTTGAAGACCAAGCATAGACGTTTGGGTTTGGTCATTATTAATAAGAAAGCCCAGCTCCCGCTAGGGAAGACGCGTTACAGCCTATATAGTTTCTGCTGTATAGTACAGACCTACAGTTTCCGTTGCAGTACAAGCCTTGAAGGTCATTTAAGGTCAATCATTTTCATGTTATTTAAAAGGCAATATGCGACTTTCTGTTAATGATCAATAGCAACCTAGGCCTTATCTCTTACCGTTTATTCACAATAGCGCGTAATAACCTTAGAGGTCATCCAAAGTCAATAATTTTTTTTAACTAAAACAGCGTATGCCACTATCTATTAACGAGTTATAGTAACCTTGGCCATATCTCTCACCGTTTTCGAGATACGGCCAATTTTCCACTAAAACACACACTTTTTTACCTTTTTTCATTCAACCCCGAATTAAATTTAAAAATAGTCTTTTTGCACTGCCTCTTCAAATTTTGTATGCAGAGAGCGTCGGCACGAGGATAATTACTTGTGTAAAAATGTTTTTCCGAGCCTTACCTTTTAGCCAGACTACATTTGTTACGAACAGACGGACAAGTAGGCGGACGGACACACTGACAACCCGTGCTATAATAGACGCCTACAGCATTTTGCAATTTTCATTAAAATAACAAATAATATCGTATTTTAACTTGCTGAAATGACGAACGATAAACCTGTAGAATATAATACGTCTACCTGCAAAAACAGGATGACATTAGGATGTTTGAGGCTAAGGATCTTGGCAATGCCAACTTCGCGCGAGAGGAATTTCTTGACGTAATTTGGCGGAGCGTCTCGCTTCGAGATGATCTTGACTGCGACGTTGCACCGATGACGCTCGGAGCTCGCCAGCTTCACGATAGAGTACGAGCCTGTAGGAATTATACAGACGTTTCACCCCTTTGACGTTTCGCCCCCCCCCAAAAAAAATCTTTCGCTCCCTGGAAAAGACAAGAAGTAGTTGCCGACCTTTAATTTTTGGCTGTGGGAAAACTTTTTTCCTGTCGGAAAATGTTCGGACATAAGTGACAAATGTGAGGCTCAAATTCCATTTTGGGCAAATTTAAAGACAAAAATAAAACTTTCTGTGGCCATTATCTCTTTTGCCAAAAACTTGCAACTGCAGGTCAGAATTCTATCGAAAATGCGCAGCGTTTGTTAAAAAATCTGCTCCAAACAGACAGACAAATTTTCTGTGCATTATCAGTTATGCAACAAGTAATTTGAGCAAAGCTCATAAGACGCGCGACAGTCTATAGCAATTCCTGTTCGCAGGTTTTCCTAATCTATCTCCATCCATTTCGTTGCAGTTTATTGTTGAAGTGTGTGCTGCAGCCGAGAAATGCAAAAAAATTACTTAAACCCCTATTTTGGGGGTTCAAGGTCGTTCAAGGTCATTAATGTTAAATCATTAAAAGCTTGTCAACAGTTATTGTTTCGGTAAGCAACAAGTCTATGTCTACCTGAAAGCGCTAGATGAGCCAATAGCGGTAAAATGACGATCTTTTATGGGCTCCCCTCTTTGGCGCCCGCGTGCGGAGGCCTCCTTGAACCTAGGGGGTCGGGACTTGAACTGCTAAAATCTACGTTTAATGCTGAAAATTTCATATGCAGGTTTCGGCGCAATTTATTTTTAAAATGTGTGTTGCAGCCTAAAATCGCGAAAAAATCACTAAAACCCTTATCTTGGGGGTTCACGGTCGTTCAAGGTCGTTCATCTTGATGTCAATCGAAAAGGCGTATGAAACTTCCTATTAGAGAGTGATTAATAGTAACCTAGGCTCTATCTCGCACCGTTTCTGAGGTACGGCGACTTATTGGCTCAAAATGGCCAGTTTTTTGTACACCCTCTCATTTAGCGCCTTCGATCGGGGTGACCCCTTTTGAATTTCGGGGAAAGCGTTACGGATCTTAACACTAGAGTCTTTCGGGCAGTCTATGGTGAAAATTTCGTTATCCTAGCTTGCGTTTTATTGACACAATACCGGAGTGTGACAGACGGACGGACAGACGGGCGGACGGACGCCTCGACGCTGGCTAAGACACTCGAAGCATTACATCCTGTCGCGCGTAATAAAATGATGATGAAACGTTCTGTGGGCGATAAAACACGTCCTGATTATACGAGCCTGTGGCCAGTATTTCGAGTATCTTGTATCCGTGAGTGTTCAGTATGGGATGCCGCTGGTCGTCTTCAGAGAAGCTGACTCGGCGGCGAGGGCGTGGGTAACCCGGCAGCACTGCAGAGATATTCGCCTCTCGTTCCACATCCATCGCCGTCTTCCTCCTTTAAAACAAGTAATTCGAGCAAAGATCACACAACGCACGACATCATTGGTGTTGCCACTTGGGGTGTCAGTGTGCAGCGTGCAATAAAACAGTAATGCGTCTGGAAAGCGTACCGAAATTGGAGGCCTCCTGTACGCAGGATACCTTGAACGTACAAGGTCGAAAATCAGACGGTTAAAATCTACGTTCTGTGCTAAAAATTTCGTATGCAAGAAATTTTTTTCGAGAATGGCATTTAATGCAGCAACGACTATACCAGTAAAGCAAAACACATTTTAGCTTACGTTGTCAACCGGCGTGTTGGGTAAAAATGTAAACGCAGCAGGAAGTTGCGATTTTCCGATAAACAGCTGCAAATCTCGGACAGAATTTCGACATACCGCTGCGAATTTTTCACAGAAAAAAATAACGGATGCTTAAAATTTTAATTTTGCTTCTAAGTATGTCCCAAATGGCTTTTTTAGCCACAAATAAACCAACATTTTTACCAAGAAAGATTTTCTGCGAATTTTCCAACAGCCTAAAATTTACGTTACTGTTTCTTTTTCCTGCGATGACGCTATCGGTTTTTTTAGTTGTTAATGACAACGCAGACTTGATAAGGTCTATTACAGTGAAAGAAATGTTTCAATTAAAAATAATACAAAAGATACCTGACAAAAATGCAGAATGTTCGATGTTTTTACATTCTCTTCTGCCATCTGTGGCAACTAGTGTCCACTGCTATCCCAGCCCATCTCCGAATCGCACACTCACTAAATAAACTTTAAAACTTAAAACTTAAAAACTAAAAACTTAAAAACAGGATCTGGATGTGTGTGGCAAACGTCATCGAACAAAAGTGTGCGGAACATGACGCGTCTTGGTCCGCAGTCGTTCCGCAATTCCGCTATAAAAAAAATCCGCTCAATCGCCTCCTCCTGATTTTATGCTGCTTCTTTCGCGAGAGCTTTTGTCGTTGTAGGCATGTACCTCTCGTCTCAGAACACGTCACCTTTTTACTTTTGTGGTGTCATTATCATTCTTTTTCGATTTTGTTAATGTTCTGTTGTGCAAGTGTTACTGACTAGGTTTAACGTACGTCGAACTTTCCCTGTCGCCGGCCGGATAACATGGAACTCACTGCTGAGGTATCTACACTATGTCCCAAAAAACGTCCCACTTTGTGATTGTTTATATCTATGCCAAATATCAACCGACTTTTAAAATTCTTTTATTGGTACATTTTGTGGACAATTAGCAATAAAAAATTATTAAATATTTCACCACAAATTAACTGTGTTGCTACGCTACCTTGTGGAATATAAATGCAAGAAAAACTATCAATCATAGACAGCAGGCATGTTGGTAAATCAAATACACTTCCAGCCGAAAATGCAGTGAATAATTTGTCCGATGCTAAACTTTGTTAGATCTGCGTCTTTGGATATCTGGCGTATTGAATGATATGTTTGTGTCTGGCCTTTGTGGTTTAGCAAGCCTACCATTTCATCCACAATAATCACGTTCTCTTCAGTACGTTTATATAGTCTACTGGTTTCATGCTTTTGGTCAGTGCTGCATGTTTCCAAATCAGTATTAATAACATTCCCTCGCTTTTCCTGTTACAGTTTATCTTTAAAAATTTTGCCAGTATTCTCCGAAATCTGTATTTTGTGAACCAGTACAAGTTCCTTATCAGAGCTTTGTCTCTACTGCTAAATGGCACATTACATCAGTGGTATATCGTCGGTGTATCAAAAATTATTATTTACGACAATATCATCCGTTTTTGTGTACAAACATTAAAAATGTATGTAACATTAAACTTAATTTAATTTTTGTATAAAAATTACTAAAAATTGTTTTAGAAAATAATTTTTTGCATATGTTTTAGTGATTTTATTGATTTTAGTAATTTTTAAAATATTACGTTTTACCTGGTAATGTAGCAACGCAGTTAAAGTGTAGTGGGATATTTAACAGCCATTTTATTGCCAATTGTCCGCAGTATGTGCCAGTAAAAAATTTTAAAAATCGGTTATTATATGGCGAAGATATAAAAATGACAATGTGGGACGTTTTGGGTACACAGTGTACAGTGTGATTCCGTTCACATCGTCTCCTTTTTTGAACGACTACTTAAAAGTTTTTTTAAGTACAAAGATATGCAACGCATTAGGAGCTTTTCTGGCGTGGATGCGTTCTATACATTTATGTTTAACTAACTTACTTGTTTATTTACTTACTTTTTCATATCTGAGATAAAACTAAAACGTATAACTAAAAACGAAATCGTATCGGCATTATGTTGTCATGTAGGCTATTTCACGAAGGTAGCGGATCGTTGTGGAATCGTAAACCTGCTGCGGATTCGAGTCCAAATGCCGATACGTCCGCAGTTTGCACACCTCTGACGTCACGCTATTTGCTAACGTCACGAATTTCGACTTAGCTCTAGATGTGAGAGAGATGAGAAAAAAAGATAGGAATATTGCAAAAATAAAAAAAGTAGCAGAATAATCGTCAATAAAAGTAGCAAAAAACTCAGTTTTCGCTAGGGTGGGCCGACCGTGCCGCTTATATCCGAAGGCCAGCTTCCGATTTCCCATACACACTATGGTGACGCTGCTATATCGACCGCGACAATAAAAGCTAAAACACGATACGGTAATTCGGCGCACATGGGTGATAACTGCAGACAAAAACTTTGCATTTAAACTTTGGGCAAAACTGCTGTGGTTACTATTGACAGCCAATACGGAACTCGTTAACGTTAAATTCAACGGTATTATCGCCGACCCCTACGATGCACGGTTTAGCCACAACACTGCATGATTAGAATAACAGAGTGCGCAATGACCCTTCAAGGTCATTCAAGGTCAATGACTTTCATGTTATCTTAAAGGTCTTATGGAAATTCTTATTAGTGATCAATAGCATATTGGCTTTCTCTCTTACTGTTTGTGAGATACGGCGACTTATCAGTTGAAAAACGCACATTTTTAATGCTACCTATGTTCAATCCCAAATTTGAAAATGTTTTTATTGCACTGGATCGTTGAAATTTTGCATACGAAGAGCTGTGATAGAAAACGGACAGAGAAACGGCACAACGTACCAAACGCACGCCTTTACGGTCGGCCAAAAAGCAAAAGATTTAGCCGTTACATTAATAAAGAGGAAGGTTCCAGACTGCTCGCTGTTTTTCTATGCATTTTCTGTGTTCTGCGTTAATTTGTTATTTTCTCCATATAGGCCTAAACCGTAGACATGATTTAGCAGTGCGAGTGTGCACTAAAAAATTAAACTAGGCTTAGTTAATAATCGACGCAATCTGTAAGCTAAACTTAAAGGTGAGCATTAGGTTTAAACAGCAACAGTGTTTGATTGTTATGGTTGGTCATTAAACCATATAATATAGACAAACGGCTAGGTATGAAATAACGATAGCAGTTAGTAAGAGACAAAACTGCACTAAAACAAAATGGACTACATAGATTTTGCGTCATATTTTATTTTCGAAAAAAAATTTATTAAATTATTTATTGTTTATTTTCGTTAGAATATTTTACAGCTTTAAAGAGCAATTATTTCCACTGCATTATATCATTTCAACCGTCATCCATTGCATTTCAACAATTAAATATTTTTTTAATCTCCAGCTGTTTTACCTGCGATTATCTGGGCTAGAGAATTTTTTACGAGCGACATTACTGTAGGCCTACGTTGCGCTTCGCAACGTTTATTTTTGTACAAAAATACAATCAGTAAGCGCGTTGTGGGTTACAAAAGTTAAGACAAACAAAAAAAGCTGCATTTTACAACAGACAGCTGCCACGTTACGGCAGATGAGATACATGGATGCTTATAAGTTTCCCGACAAAATAAATGTTTTTCCCAATACATTATATAAGGCCAAAAATCTACATTGTTGACAAATTTAGGGACAAAATTAAAATTACTAGCACCCACATCTCTTATGCTAAAAGTGGCAGTTGTCTTTTGTAAAATACACCTTTTTTGCCCCCAACTTTACTATCCCACGACGACGCGGACAGTAATGTCGCTCGTGAAAAAGTCTCGCGCCCAGATATTTGCAAGTAGATTATTTGGAGATTAAAAAAATATTTTGTTTGTTGGAATACATGTCGTCGACGGTTTTGACAGGCTAAAATTTAAGGGACGGTGAAAGAAATTGTTTCATACCCTCTTCTTCTTTCACGACGCCATTACTAACGAACGACAGTAGGCCTATAGGCTATATCTCACAACGTTTATAAGTATTCGCTTAAAATACAATATTCAAAAAGGTTTTATTCACTTTTTTATCACCGTTGATAGTAACGAACACTATTGGAAAGAAACGCAACGACGAAGCGAGTAACGCTACAAAACGCAGCCAACTGCAGCAGCTAAAAGTTGAAACAGCAGGCTACCACACAGATTAGCCTTTCCCAACGAAATTCGCAAATGCCGATTTTGGCCTACAGCCGCATTAAGCGCGGTTTCCGTCGGTTTACGAGTTGTTGTGTTAACAAACATCGGGGCGAGAGAAACAAACGAACAAGCTTTGCCATGATGCTGAAAACTATACTATCGCCGCTACCGCGGATAGTGATTATACTGCCGTGCCACGCCACGGTAACGATTAATTCAATACAACGTAGACGACGAAGCTCAGCAGTGCGGCTACCAAACAACCTGCGCACAAACAAAAAAAACAACGTTAAGCTTGCGATGTCAATGCTATGCCATGACAAATTAATAATTTGAACTGAAAAACTGGCTAGCAAGCTGCCAGTACTGTTTAATCTAGCACAGACAGTTGTAGTGTATACCAAAAAAAACCGTAGATGTTTTAAGTTGAAATGGGATAAAAGTAGGACCTAACTGATACAAAAATACTGCTATGTGAAACATTAAACATACAAAATGCAGAAACAGCAAGACATATGACTAGAGGTAAAAGCCTGAAATTAAAAAAAAAAACGAAAAACGAAAAAACAGCGATAACCAAAACTAGAAAAAAACTAAAAACTAAAAAAAAATGTAGGCCTATGAAAATCCAAAATTCCAGATCCGTGAAATCCATCCAAAAAAGTGCCAAATGTTTACAAAAAAGCAAAAATTTAATTGTTTAAGCAATGTGTTGAAAACTCGTTAAAATGCATGCATAATTATCGTATATAGCATGTCACATTTTGGTAACTGTGCGTCTGCACAATTAAATTAGTAAACGGCAACTTTAAGACAGAGGAGATTTTAGGTGCTTAAAATTATAATTTTGCATTTAAATATCCCCCAAGATGGAGTTTTTGGCTCCAAATTTGGTATTTTTAAACGAAGATGTTCGGACAAAACAAATTTCCGACAATTCTCCGACAGCCCGAAATTTAGTGGAAAAACGATTGTTCAACTGCAGCTCGCCCCCCTTCGGCCACGACAGCACTGCTAAGGGAATAGAGACTGACTATTGCCAACCGAGAATTGTGATCGTCGATCGTGAGCAGCAATATCTCATCAGTCGATGCAGAGTGAAAGCGTGCGATCGTCTCGGCTGCAGCAACTGCGACTTGGTGCGCTGCAGTTCGTACTGCAACTGCAAGTTCTCCATATAAACCTGTCGACGACGCACGCCAAGCCGAACAGTAATTAATTAACTCACCATTATTCAGCTGATCCAATGATAAGCTGACATTCACAGGCGGGTAAGTTTTTAGGAGGTTTTTGAAAAAAACGGTAATAAAAACAGAACAAAGTTTACCGAAGCAAACTCACCAATTTTTTTCGCCAAACCCGGAAAGAATCCCAGTTTATTAGATAGATTCGTTCTGCAGATATTTACGGTCAAAGTTAAATTCGTCTGAAATTGCGCCAAATTTTGTATGTTTTGGCGGCAGATTCTTTTTGCGAGAAGGGGGTGAAGAGCCTTCGAATTTTTGGACTGCACTAAAAAGCGCGAACAAATTTCGATCATGTGGCAAAATTCTACTGCGATCGGCCAAAAAAGCTCGAAAATCTCGGTTTGAATTTTTTTTAAACATTAGCGGTAAAACTCAAGCCCCGCGACGTAAAAAATACAAACACAATATACAAACTCACATTTGCAGAAAATTTGCATATGCAAATTTTATGACTTGGAGCATGATTTTATGTAGGCTTAGTCATTTTATTGTATTTTATTACGTATTTTATTGTTATAGACTGTTCAGCTCCGCTGTAAGTTGACACTGTTAGACATT
>Ga0056128_1005763_pt1 | contig 15585 bp, 10 predicted proteins | sample WorMetLIZISLAND2_FD_71113 | JGI IMG/M metagenome (GOLD analysis project Ga0056128, IMG submission 71113) | Marine gutless worms symbiont microbial communities from Max Planck institute for Marine Microbiology, Germany - Olavius geniculatus... ...
TACATAGCCGGAGTTATGACAGTTTAAAGCATTGTCTAATTTTCCCCATAGGCGCCATTGTAATTTTTCATATTTTTGTGAAAAAATAGGTGATAATGTTGAATTTAAATTTTGTAATCCCCAAAAGGCACTTCCTTGCGCGAAACCGCGTCATATGAGCCATCGTGCGTTAAAATCAGTTCAGTCGTTTTTTTCTGTAGAGGACGGCAAGAAAAAAGGGAATGGAAGGCACAAAAAGTCACGCAAGAGTTATATTTCACCTATTTGGGAGGAAGCCCCCCGTAAACGGATTTTCACCAAATTTTGCACATCAGGAGATATGCTGGACGTAATCATCTGTGCAAATTTTGGTATGGAAAAATTAAGGGGTTTGGGGAATACGAGGGGTCAAATTTTGGAGTTTCCCATTGAAATGGCTGGTCACCCTTACAACAGTGCTGCACGGTAGCGCAGCCTGTGATCACGAGAAAAGATACGTGGAATAAAAAGAATAACAAAGCTCAGGACTAATACGCAAGAAGCACACAAAATATTACCAACAGTTTGAGCATGGTGTATAATGTGCTGCAAAAATGGGCAAACTAACGGACAAAGGTTACAATGGCGTACTTAGAAGGACCTTTGAGCCTGCACCCAATTAAAAATTAAAAAAAACTGAAAAAAAGGAAATTAAGCACAACAGAAAGTGACGTACATGGAAAAATGACAGACAGTGTTTCAAACAAAAGCTCAAAACATGGCTTTATGACTGTGCCTACTTGTAACAGGCGCCTCTGAGAACTTCGCTTAAAAAGCGCCACGTAAATTTACATATTTACTGATTGACAGAACTATCAACTTCCACATTTCTAAATACGCCACTGAAACATCATAAATGTACTAAACACCAGTTTATACACCTGTTAACGGCAACATTTAAGGACTTGCACATCGAAAACAGCAAAAACTACAAAAGGTGATATTGCCCGCATCACACTGACTGTGTGTCAATGTGCTGCTGAATAATATCACCTTTTGCAATTTTTGCTGTTTTCGATGTGCAAGTGTATAAACTGATGTTTTGTACATTTATTGGGTTAAATATGATCAAAACGTAAACACATCGTTTGTAAACGATCAACTGAGACACTAATTTCACATCACACATGCAACACCAGACATGCCACGGGCCGAGTGGCGAAAGCACCGAGCCCAGAAATCAACTCAGTCAGATGGGCTAAAAAATTAATAAGCCAGTCGTCGTTTTGTAAAGCCCAAATTTCATTACGCCAACTTTCACTGAAACTTCCCTGCAGGGAAAGTCGCGGACACATATCATGAAAGTCACCGACACAAACAATAACAAATCATGAAATCATGAAGTTTCGGTGAAAGTCGCGGACATAAGTCATGAAAGTCGCCTACACAAACCGTCTCGACATGTTGAGATGTTTGCGACGAAGTCCGCGACAAGTCTGCGACAAACCCGTTTGTGTCGCTCAGTGGAATTTAGTACATTACAATGCACGGAAAAGTCGGCGACAAAGTCCGCAAACTTTGTCACGGACTTTGTCGCGAACACAAATCACGGAAGTTGGCGACGTGATTTGTGTTGCAGACTTTTGTGATTTGTGTTTGCGACTTTGTCGCAAAGTCGTCATAATGGAATTTGGGTTTAAATTAACATGAAATTTGAGCTAATGCTCACGAGATGCACGAAAGCCTATAGCCTATAGCAGTTCCTGTTTGCAAACTGTCAGTCTATCACAAAAAGTCCATCCCAAGCCATAAGACCTACAGGGCAATGCTGATTTCCGTTTCTTCAGCCCTCAGCCAGACACCAGCTTACACCGCAAAACCATGTATACGGGACTAGTGCATTGCGAGTTGTGACCATCTATGCCCCAGCTTTCGCTGGTACTTATTGCGCCTACCCATTAAAGAATGGCCAAACTGAATTCTCAAGTACTCAATTTGCTGTGGCAGATGTATTGAACTGATGACTGTCTGCTGCATACTCGTATGATATGACTTTGCTCCCAAGCTCACATGTAAAGATCGTTTTTGAAAATGTGGCAACGTAACTCCAGCAGATGTGAAGTCAGGTAAAAGACAAAGGACTGTTTAACGCCAACTTTCATTTTTTACGTAACACAACTTTTCCATAGTACACCACCGTAATCATATTTTGTCTTATAATTACCATTAGAATAGTACCAATAATGGTTTATAACAATATCGATAAATAATAATAATAGTCTGAGGTGTACAAACCACAGTTCTTGTTCTATTGTCTTGAGCTGACAAGGTGCACACAAAATTGGAAAACCATTAACGTAACTGTTCAACAAATAAACAAATGTTAGATATACAGCATACTTACACTCACTATATAACACATCAGGTGAGTTAGTACAGTGCAGAAATCAAGTAACAGATCTGAATACACATTAAATTAATATTCACCCAATAAACAGCTGATGTACAAAACTGATGTAACAGTTGACAACCAAAGTAAACAATAAACAATGAAATATTAACAAGAAAAGAGATGTTGTTTGGATCTATTTTTTTGTTTGCATTACAATTTAAAACTACGTAGATATGTTCGTGACAACCAACATAATACGTAACTCTAATAGTAACTGATCACCGTATGGAGTGTTTTTTATCAGCACGTTGTTACTTTCTGCATACAAAACAATGTTTTTACCAACAGTTCTTTGAAGGTTGAGCAAATCGAAGTTAATGTGTCATGACATTTTTATCACAGAACTCCTGCACGGTGCACATAACCAAATATAGAAAATGGAAAAATAGGCCAGAAATAAAGCCATGATCACACATTATGCAACAGGAAATCCTGACAACTCTACAACGAATTTTACGTACAAATCACCTGCCTCAGTATCGAAGTATTTCATCATTTCAAGAACCAACCAATGTTATGTTTCGGTGCTATCTTAAATAGATGAATCGGTGAATCACATAAATTAATAAAGGAATGCATGAATGACAAAAGAATAAATTAGTGAACAAATATCTGAATCAATGAATGAATATGTAAATGGATAAAAAAAATCAAAGAATGAATAAGTGAATGAATGGATACTAACAGAAGAACAATAACAATAAAATGCGAGTGTTACACCACATTTGTGTCAGTGCAACTATCACATGTCCGCGTCAGTCAAACTTCACAAAGCACTGTAAACACTGTCTGATATGTACAACTTAACAACATGTCATAATTACAAGCAATTATCACAAACGACAGTAAGAAACCAATCCTTTCAATTGCCAAACTAAATGCAATTTTTTTCAGAAAAATAACTGGCAAGCAAGTGTACCTTATACTCAGGGAGCAGGGTGACAAAAAACATGCGACTGGAAAGCCAGCATGGTCAAAAAGACGGGTAAAAACCCACGAGTAGAAAACACGACACTAGAATACAGCATTGTGAAGCTATGTTTTGCACTCCTGGATTTTCCACTGTCACATTTTCAGTGGTCCCTGTTCGAATATCATATGCATGCAATTTGCTGTCCAAATACATGTACCCACCATAATTTTACGATAAATGAGTATGGTGCCAAGAATATTGCAATAAAAATTGTGCCTCAATGCAATTATCTACGGAACACTTATTATTAATGGCCAGCAGATATAATCACATGCTACACTGTAATAGAGTTGAGTTTTCTTTTTCACTTTTTCACAATAAGCACAAATGTTGCGCTAAATATCGTCAAAGTTCTGATGCACAGTAACAGTCTAAACAATATGGCAAATGCACACTTAGCAGTTATCACAAGGCAACATATTCAACTACTCACTCATATGCATTAGGGTTGAGCAAATTTACTGTTGCACGATTTCAAGTATTCAAACTTGCTTACTATAAAATAGAAAAAAATGGATTAAAGGATTATCATAAGCATTTATTTCATTTGCCAAAAAAAAGAAAAAAACATTGTGCAATTAATGGTATACACCAAATAATACAGATGAAAAGGACTTTTAGCTGCACAAAGTATGTGGCCAATAAATAACAACAAGCCCAACTGTTGCTAGAATAGCCGACCATACCGGTTGTCAGTGACCTTCAAGGTCATTCAAAGTTAATGATTTTCATCTCATCTGACAGGGCATATGGCACTTCCTGTTAGCGATTAATAGTAACCTTGGCCATATCTCTCACCGTTTCCGAAATAAGGCGAGTTTTCCGTCGAAAAATGCACACTTTTCCTACTTCCCATCCATTTAACCCCAAATATCAAAATGTTCCCGTTGCACTAGATCGCTGAAATTTTGCGTGCATAGGTTTATGACACAGGGTTAATTATTCATGTAAAAAATTTTCCTCTACGACCTACCATTAGCCAGAATACACCCGTTACAGATAATAAACGGGCAGACAAACAGATGACAACAACCATACGATATGCTCAACCGTTACTTCAGTACAGTCAGCTAGAAACAAACCATCTAAAAATTGAATAATGTATGATCTATTTCTTCTATTAAATGAGTTTTTATCAAAGTTATTTTAATCAAAGTTATCTCAGTAATATTAGAATTGTAATGCTAATATACCACTAATTTGAGCAAAGCTCATAAGAGGCGCAACAACTTTAGCAGTTTCTGTTTGCAGGTTGTCTTGGTCTTCTCCATCTATTCCGTCGCAATTCACTCTTTTTGTGTGCTTTGCAGTCAAAAAGTAAACACCAAACCCCCTTTTTCAGAATATAAGATCATTCAAGTTCATCAATGTTATTACCACTAAAAGCCTGTCACCAGTGCTTGTTATGATAAGCAGCATGTCTGTGCCTATCTGCAACCGTTTTCATGCCATTTTTTAAGGGGTACCCTTCTTTGATGCCCGCATGCGGCGGCCTCCTTGAATCTAAGGGGTCAGGACTTGCAATGCTAAAATCTACGTTTAATGCTGAAAATTACACGGGCAAATTGTCTTGGTCTACTGTCAGCCATTTCGGTGCAATTCACTCTGAAAATGTGTTGCAGCTCGAAATCGCAAAAATTTCACTAAAACCTCTTATTTTGGAGGTTCAAAGTCGTCCAAGGTCATCAATGTTGATACCCTTATGAAACTCATCACTAATGCTTGTTATGATAAGCAGCATGTCTGTGCCCATCTGTAACCATTTTAATGCTGTTCGAGCCAACAGCGGTAAAGTAAGAACATTTTAAGGGGTACCCATCTTTCAAGCCCCCATTCGAGGAAAGCCCCCTAACCCAGCGGCATGAAATTTTGTCACAATAAACTAGAGTCTTTATGGCATTCTACAGTAAAAATTTCATGATCCTAGCTTGCACCGTTTTGAGAGGGCTCAAAAGTGTGACAGACACACACACAGACAGACAGATGCCCAGATGATAGCTAAAATACGCAAAGCATTACATGCTGTCGTGCATAAAAAGGTTACCAATTTAAGCTATTCACACGACACATACAACAGAAAGAAACAACGAAATATGTTCCTATCTATGTGACAATCAACAGAACAACCCTTGGCAACTAGTCCCTAGTCCCACAGCTGAAGCACATATTTACATATCACCAACAGAAGTGTGTGAAACAGTTTTTCAGAGTAGTAAAGTACAGTTCCAGTTAGGTTTTTAAAATAACCACACTTTTCCATTCTGAATGATTTTGGGTTTTGTTTTGTTGAAAAAACCACAGTTTTGTTTCAGAGTTTGCACAGACATGTTTTGTTTCGTAGTTTCTGTTAAACCATGCATTACCAGGTAATGCAAGCAAATCAACTACCCTTTGAAAACTATTAACACGTAATTATTACGACTGTAAAAAATTTAATATTGGCTTTACCTTATATGCACAATTCTGCACTTTACTTCTTGACTGCATTCTTGTGGACAGCTGACTAAGCGGTTATGCAAATGCTGTAAAACACTGACCAAACAGAATTAAAATTCGGGTAGGTTCGGTTTTTAAATACCAAAACTGAAAAACCGAAGTTCATTTTTCGGTACACCACTAATAAACACTTCATGATGGCACCGACGAACGGTACGATAATGTTAGTTCAATGGCAGAGTAGAGAGTTAAGTGGTTTTCAGTCGATCTTGATTGCTGCATAAATCTTGCAGACGAACAAGTAAGCAGCATAGAAGCCAATGGTTCCGGTCGACAGCCAGAATGTGAAGACCATCAGAGCCGAGTAACCAAAGTACAGCAGTGTCGGAATGAACTCAGTTATCTCCAGCTGAAATGCACAACACGCGACTCAAAACCATTAACTGTGACAATATAACTGACTAATAAAATGTCTGTAAGACGTATACTCTTTCCCAAGCCACAAGGCTTCGCTGTCCCTGTCATGTCTCGGGTTGGGCGGGTACGGTAATGATTGCATGTAATCATAAATCTCATAGATGAGCCCCACAGTGCTTGGATGGTTGGGAGAGGATGATGGGTCAGACAAGGATTTCCAGTAGATAATGAATGCACTGCAGTTTGGGACTACGATTTTCCTGTCAAGCTTGGAAATCCTGCATGGGATCTCCTTTGCTCCGTTTGCCTCTGGGATGTGGCGGGGGTGGTTTGGCTGCACTGCTCATGTGGCTTTCCTGCTGAACAGGTTGGGCAGCCTGCCAGGTGATTAACTGAGGGAACCACAAATCTTTTGATGAGCCCCACAGTACTTGCTTGGTCAGGGCGATGTGACCTGACTGGCAGTGTAGTCAAGTGAGCAGGGGTAGTTGCGCTTTTTGCTATTCCTGCCATGACTTATAGTAGTTGGGCTTAACAGGATCTAACAGATACCCATGGGTTATTGCTTGGTTGGTGCCCGTCTGATCTGTGGTCTGGTCGCATGCCATTGGCGTTGCATCTAAGCCATTGTGTCTTTGTATGAGAAGCACACTTTGGCATAAATTCTAATTTGCAGGCGTTTGTTATGCAAACTTATAATTCCGTTAAATAATTAACATTTTAGAGTATTTTGTGCCTAATTAACTTGTTACAGCATTTACTTGAGACAACAACTCAGCATTATGCAACAATTTGGAGCATCTATGTTTCACATGGTAGTGCATTGACATAAATTAGGTGAGATGGAAAATGAGTGCACTTTACATAATTTCGTCGTCTTAGCCATCAACATGCCAAAATTATTAAAGTTAGTAAAAATTTGACAAAGTTATGACAAAAACAGTTTTGACCGTTTTTTTCTGAGATATGGTGTATGTCACCAATGCATAAAATAACACCTATTTCTACAGATACCTTAGTCATGAAGTAGAAGATACTGTAAAGGAACATGTAGACTGCTGAGCCACCAGAGATAATGAACGACCTCCACCACCAGTTGTAGTCCTGCCACACCAGCGATGGATATGTTGTTGTATTTGTTGTTGTTACAACTACTATTCACTGTTTGCCGGCTTTCAAAATTTGTTGGTTCGGTTTTCGGAAAACCTAAAACTAATATTTTCACTGGATTCCCAAACAGCCAGCATCAGATGGTGCCGGTGGTTACAGGCCAATAATTGCATGCATCTTTATTTTCAAAGCCATACTCAACGAAGCAGACTATATATTAGTACAAGCGCAACAGGAAAGGCAACAATACAAAGGCAGCATGCTAACCTCCCCACACAGCTGGAAGTACGTCATGACGATCGCAATCTGAGAGCACGAGACGATGATAATGATGAAGACGACGAACAGGAATCCAAACAAGTAGTAGAACTGATTCTCCCAGATTGCCTGCGGAAGACAGACACAACACCGACACCGCACCACCAACTAGTCAACAGTCGTTTGACGTGATTCTCATCTTTTTAGTTTTTGTACTATTACTACTTTCATAATCTTTTTAATCTATATTTAGTCAACTTCATTAAACAGACTAAGATGATGAACAGTAAACTAGCTAAAGACAATTGCAACAGAACACTGCAGCCCAAAAGTCCTCATTTTGCTCAATAAATGGGATGCTACAGAATTAGGAAAATTTGCCATAGTGATCCAAAAAATTCGGCAAACTCGATCGTAAATTTTGGAAAATTGCTGCAGAAAAAATGTGAACTGAACCGAACTGAGTTTATTAAACACACTTGCAGCTCAAAAGCTAAATAGCTGAATATATACAGTGACACATAAGTAGCAAAATATGCAAAGCATGTAAAAATATAGCAAAAAAAACTAAAAACAGAAAAACACAAACAAAAAAAACAACACAACACATGTGGTCCCTATTCATTACTTTATGAACTCATAAAGGTAATAAATACCATATGAATGGTGCATGGCATAGCAGAATGCAAACAAGTGATTAAATATTCATGTCAATCCAGATTCGATGGTGGATTGTGGGTAATCCAGGAATTATTACAAGCAATATTTCAGAAGGAACTGTCAGTTCTGCATTACAAAAAAAAATTACACGTAAATGCACAGAGATTAGACATGACTATTTACAACTTACAGTGAATATGAAGAAAAGCTCAATAAACATTGCTCCAAATGGCAGAATCCCAGCCAGTGCTGTTCTAAAATATTCAATCCAACATCAGATTATACCAATAATCACCCTTAGTTACTTCATGCTAACAACACAAAATGCAATAAGCTATTCATGTATAAATACATGAATAGCTTACAGAACATGTTTCATGTCACCCACTTTTAAATTTTTAATTGCATTTAGTGGAACAAATCATGTGTATTTGGCAGAATATGAAAATTTTTTCATATTACAACACTAAATGCGATTAAAAATTCAAAAGTGGACGACATGAAACATGTTCTGTAAGCTATTCAAGTATTTATACATGAATAGCTTACAGAACATATTTCATGTCACCCACTTCTGAATTTTTCATATTCTGCCGAATACACATAATTTGTTCCATTATATAGATGAATGTGAACAGAATACAAGCACTTGCAGTCTATGTCACTAATATATTAAAAATTCCATTGACAGAAAATGTAATTGCAAAACCAAAAAAAAAACAAAATAATTGCATGAAACAAAATGAGAGTACTATATATTCTCTCATATAAATGATGACAATCTGTTTATGAATACACCTCCTAACGGCAAACCAGGAATAAATGTTAATAAGTAAGTAAGTAGATAACTAAGTAAATCATAGAATCATATAACACACTACATTCTGAAAACCTCTAATGCGCTAGACAAACTAGTAAAGAGTGAAGCAACAGTTGAACAATAACGGTAACAGTGGTTGCAGAAACGTTGAAAACTTCATAAATAAACACTGTAAACTGATGCATTCACAGAGCTTTCAAAATCGAAAATTGCTGCGAGAAAACTTACGAGATGAATGGGTTGAGATACCAAGCCTGCTCTGGTATGAGACGAACAATCTGATTCACACGAACTGGATGTTCATACGCCTACAACAAACGACTCGTCTGTCATCTTCATTAATTGCTCAATAACCAACACAATAAACAACTCGTCTGTCATCTTCCTCAATTACTCAAACAAATAAAAAAGGTAAAAAGTAAAGTCCAACACTTGCTATAGCGCTTCTTACAGTTGCTCAGAAGTGCTTTACAATCTCGGAAGTGGCAGCTGATCGGCGTGAGCTAATGATAGTGCAGCGCAGTAAAGCCCAAATTCCATTACGCCGACTTTGCGACAAAATCCGGGACAAGTTCGCGACAAAGTCGCGAACGCAAACCGTAAAAGTCCGCGACACAAATCATGTCGCCGGCGAGGGTTAAACCCAATTGAGCTAGCACACAACCCAAGTCGGCCGGATGGCTGGCTCTAATTAACAGCCAGCACCTTTAACCGACTGGGTCAGTATACCAGCAGTCCTGGCCACAGGGCCTACAGTTACGCAGGACTCATCGTTTCTTTCCTAGTGGTGGTTGCGGCCCAATGTGAGTCCACCCAGCACTGTAAGTCCAATTGTTGCTGTTGGGGCTTCATCATTGACAACCAGAAAGAGCATTTAGTGGAAGCACCTGCTGATTATACTATTCTATATACCGAGCTGAGATGGTAACAATCAGTGTCGCATTACAGAAAGTTGTTGAACTCCAGGAAAGGTCTTTAGTACCCAAGAGGTGAGCCTCAATCTGTATACTGACTCTAGATCTGCTATCCAAAAGCTTGCAAAGGCCACCGGAAAGGAAAAAATTGTGCACCACGTACTTTCACTGGTTGAGCAAATAGCAGCAGGTGGTAACATACAAATGACGTTTCAGTGGATTTCTGGTCACTGCGGGATAGAGGGAAACATGCGGGATTGCGGGCTGATAGTATTGCGAAGGATGCCTCCACATTACCACAGTCAGCAGCACCAGTGGACTTTAGCACTGCCTGCTAAAACAGTCATCCGACATCACTGTGCCCACAAATGGAGTAGGATAGCCAAGCCAGCAGTACCCCATGCCACATACGTGAACAAAGATCAAGAAAGGAACTTTACACCTTCACAAAGGACTCTGCTTTCATGCCTTGGTACAGGAGGACATACACCAGTTGGCATTGTACCGCAACAGAATTACGAGAATCCAAGACCAGCCTGAAGCAGCCACATGTCAGCGATGTGGTCAGGCAGAGGAGACGCTGGTAAACCTAATGACTGAATGTTCGGTATTGGAAGATGCACTCAGCCACCATTTCGATGAGGATGATCCCATCACTTTTCTGTTCAACGAACCCGAAGTAGCACTCAGTTACCTGAGGGATGCTGACCTCACCGAGGCCGGTTGCATATGATCGTTGATCGAGCATCAGAAGAAAACAACAACAACCAAGTCCAATTGGGGAGAAACTTTTGAAGTTGAAATTCCCCTCTTGGCAAAGTCACGAGACCTGAACTCAAATGCCTTACCACATGAAGAATACGCATTGTCGACTTACGGTGTGTTAACATGCATACCTGTAACTTTTTTGTTAGTCAACCAAGTTCACCATTTTTTGCTCAACCCCTGAGAGACTGCGGTTGATAATGCTGTTCACCGATCCTCGTTATCTCAATCCATTCCAGAGATATTCACATTCACAGTCAAAGTCAAAAGTTGTGTAAAATTGCACCAAATTTCAGACAATTCTTGCCCTCCCAAATTTTTTTTTTGGGGGGGGGTGGTGCCCTCCAAAGATTGTACACGTGTTATCATCCCTACCTATATGTACGTCATGTGGCAAAATTTCTACTGCCAAAGTTATAAGCGCACATTTGGTGAATTTTAAACCAATTTTAACCCAAAATTGTAAACTGAACCACATCCCTGGTGCGACGTGTGCTAGACTTGGTCATTCTCTATCGCATGTAAAAATCTGGAGAAGCAGCACCCCTTAAAACCAAAATATGGTAGATTTGGCCTCCAGATCTCCGCATTTAATGGATCAAAGTTCACTGGACTTTTTTTGCCAAATGTGAGAGAAATCGTTGTAGATCAAATACTTGTCCGATTTTGAATATCTTCATCCCTTCCAGAGACATTCACCATCAAAGTTTAAAGTCATCCAAATCGCAACAAATTTTGCATGTTTTTGGCCCCTGAAATTTTTTAATTTAAGGCCCACCAAATTTTTGGACCTGCATTATAAAATACAAGAAACTTCCAACCACGATGCAAAATTTAATCGCAATCGGTCGAAGCAGCTTGGAGATATCTTGACGAAATAAAAAAAACATCTGCAGTAAAACTTAAGTCCGCTCCAAAAACTATCGTTTCCGGGTGGACTAATCCTGGACACTGCAAATGGTGGCGATAACATGAAAACAGTAAAAAAGCGCAATTATCACCTCCTTGCGGAAACCGAAGAAATATCCAAGAAACACGAGTGGAACGGAAATCCCCATCCACATGCACAGTATTGCCAGCATCGTGACAAATGGGACCTAAAAACACAGAAAACAACCACTGAATAAACACTGTGTGCGGAAAAAAGTGACCCCTCCCATCCAAAAAATGCCATAGCATGCACAATGTCTAGCGTAATTCAATAGCACATCCACAACTTTGTCTAATGTTCGCTCAAGTAAAAATTCCAACAAACTGAATTTTTTATATTTTTTTGTCTTTTATACTAACTCCTGAAATGCACGTATGCATGTATCTGCGATGTTGGAGATGGCAATTTCAGATGATCACCATAAAAAACTTACTACCTCTGCAATGAACCAACTAAAAAATTACGGCTGCTAATGCCTATCAGTAAAAGTACTGGTCTCTAATTGCTAACTTATCTTGCCACGTTATGGAAACCTTTTTACAGAACACAAAACTGAAGCAGATGCCAGAAAAGATCTAAATTAACATTATATAGATTTAAATATTATCACCCACACAGCTAATATCCAGCAATCAAAGACAAAGCTGGGAGCCAGCAAGAACTTAACATCAAATCTCTAGAATAAAATACTCATGAGTTTACTAACCGCTCCAGATGATCCCTTTGCCATGATGAAGAAGTTGAGAATGAAGCAACAACCACAGAGAACAGCCGGATACAACATCGCAGTCTGCAATCAAACAACCACATCTACCACCAGTGAAGAAGTCCTAAGCCCAAAGGGCACAGAGCTCATAGTGCAGCACTGACCTATGTCTCCTTAGTCCGACACACTCCCATATCAATGCACACGGAACTACGGCATCACAAAGTGTGCCTGTTTATGCCTAGTCATGACTCGATATATCGAAAATATCGATATATCATTTTCCATATCGACTTATTGTATTATATCGAAAAAAATATCAAATTTTATCTGTCCCATTGCTATAGCGTAGCACGGATTCTGTCATTCTGTCTGTAAACACTCCTACGGCCACAATTTTGATTCGATTTTGATAAAATTTTGCAGTCATTCAGGGACCGAAAAGTAAGATTGAGTTTGTTTGGGATAAAAATCTGATAACTCCTTCCCCTATTTTATCCCAATTTTTAAAAAAATTTGCATTATGGCCTATGGGGACTTCGAAGCAGTATAACTAGGTCCCCGTAAAAGTTAATTGTGCACTGTGTTTACCTACCCCCTATTTTTGGGGTTGGGCAATCTTACGGTGTTATTTAAATTTACCCACTATCGACCCCTGTTGCCATAGCAACCATTCAAAAGTTGCAAAATTTTGCATTACAGCCAATGTAGATTTCGCAGCGGTATAACACGGTCCCCGTAAAAGATAATTGCACGCTGTTTTCACCTACCCTCCTATTTTCGGGCACACGCTATCCGATGGTGTCATTTACATTTCTCCCCTGCCAACCCACATTGCCATGGCAACAAATTTTGGGACAAAATTGACTATAACTCGGCTCCCACGAAAAATGCAGCTGCTACGCTAAATAGCGTGGCAATGGGACAGATACCTTGTTCCGCAGAACGTATTTCTAGTTTGATATATCGCCATATTTTTTAATATATTGTGATATTCTGGATATATCACAATATTTTATGCCAAACATTTATATTTTCACAATATTTGTAATCACAATGTTGGTAATTTTGTACAGTGAATAACTTAACATGAAATGAAGTTACAAAACAGCATTCCCCTACGAGTCCAGCTCCATGACGTAACTGTTAACGTTTACGGCCATTATGTGTAGTTCTTAGGTGCTGCATTACCAAAATATCGACAACAAACAAAGAAAATGATATACTAACCAGAACAAACTAACAACATAGTGTCGTAATTAAACAACAATCTAGTTAATTAAGTTCACCGACAAACTTTTAGTACCCACGTAAAGCACACTGTCTTGCTATATGTTCACATCTTTTTCCTGGACTTGTATAAGATTTGCATACTTATTATTTTTAAAATATCGACATCAATATCGATATCACTATATTTTGTAAAATATCGTATAGATATCGTATCAAAATTGAAATACCGATATCAAGTCATCACTATTTATGCCCCAGCTTCCACTGCTACTCACTGTGCCTACCCACACTGATCCTGACCTTTCCATGCATTATCACAAGTTATGTTGGACGCCACAAAAGTCAATTTTAATTGTTGCAAGTCGGCCGAAGTAATATAACCGCATCACGCATAGATGCATGAGGCACTAAAAGGAAAGCTGATGAGCTTTAAAAATCCAAGAAAATCATCAAAATCTCTCTACAGACGTAAGTACGAGAATTGATCAATAAGTAATGAGGATCAATGTATTACACTTAAATTTTTCACAATTTATACATCAGTAAAAACAACATTTTCCATGAACAAGTATAGGTTTGTTGCTGATGTGACGTCATGTTAATTTGCGATGTCATAGACCATCATATAAAAACGATTCGCCGCATCGGTGCAAACAACACTGAATCGTACCTAGTGGACATCACAGAGAGAAAATTTCATATATCAAAATCGACGATAATTACTGGGGGTTTCGTCGTTATTGTGTGCAGGATGATCTTATTGTATGAAGGCAGAGCCGCCAACATTTTGTTGGGCAATCATTGACTTGTGGTCTGGTCTGCAGTACTGGATTTATGGCAGGGTGTGCGGGGCTCGCTCACAGGCACCCGCACATTGAGTGCCTTCGGGCAACAAGTCAAGATGTTGATAATCTCTTCGTCAACACAACAGATGTTATAAACTGTTGACTTTTCGATAAAATTTAACTGGTAACGTTCAATTTTGATGCGACCTCACAATTAGCTCTAGCGCTCTTATTTACGGCCACAGCAGATCTAAGCTATCCAGATCTAAGCTATCCTATATTCGTAGTTGCAAACAAGACATTCATAGACGTATTTGCTAGCGCTTTCAGAAAATCAGATGATTAAGAACACCACATTGCTAAATTCGACTGCAGGCTGGAGAATTATCGTGCAACAACGAGCCTAATTCTATGCTGTTCGCGTTAACACTCCAAATCGTTTTTGTTTAATTCACTGTGACATCATAAATTACAATGACGTCACATCCGCAACAAACCCATATGTGTTCGTAAAAAATGTACTTTTTACTGATACCATATAGACTGTAAAAATATATTTAAGTCTAATACATTGATTCTCATTACTTGTCGATCAACCCTCATATTTCAGCAATGACCACCCACCAGCAATGCTGCCTGCTTCCACTGCATGCCACGAAGAGTCTTGTACAGTCTGGCTGAGTAGAAACCAGCCACCAGTCTGCACTCACATAATAATAATCAAAATATAATGTAAACAAAAGAAAAATCCTTCCCGAGCCTTAAGGCCCATAGGGCAGCACTGATCTCCGTTTCCTTAGCCCTCAGCCAGATACGCTGGTGGCGTGGCGTAGCTGGTAACGTGTTTCGGCTGAAACGAAGTTACTCTATGCCGGGCTCGGTTAGTACCGCGATGGGTGACTGCCAGCGGGCAGGTAAACCATCTCAGTGCAAAGCCTGCCAGCTAGGTCGACTCAGCCTTCTACCCTCCGTGGGACGGTAAAATGAGTAGTAACTCATTTACATAAGTTACGGAAGGTGGGGACCTTGGTACAGCTGACTTGGGTGGCCTAGCCGGCCGCTGCGCCAGCCTGTGTCTGCAGGCTGCACACGGTGGCCGTGCGGCAGGCGACTCTGGCTAGTGACGAAAGCGCATTAGAGGCGTGTTTGCGACGATGCGCTATACAA
>Ga0056128_1005765_pt1 | contig 15584 bp, 9 predicted proteins | sample WorMetLIZISLAND2_FD_71113 | JGI IMG/M metagenome (GOLD analysis project Ga0056128, IMG submission 71113) | Marine gutless worms symbiont microbial communities from Max Planck institute for Marine Microbiology, Germany - Olavius geniculatus... ...
TTACTTCCAACGGCAATAAAACTGCAAATATTTATGTAAAAAACTGTTCAGTTTATATACAGTGTAAAGGTGACATCGTGGTTGTAGATATAAAACAGCACAAATCACAATTTAAAAATTAAAACATCACCATTACACAATGTCAGAAGAACTTTGCTGACTGTGTAATGGTAAAGTTTGAATTTTTAAATTGTGATTTGTGCTGTTTTATATCTACAACCACGATGTTACCTTTACACTGTATATAAACTGAACAGTTTTTTACATATTAGTGTTACGTTCAGTACGTTGTTATTGTCAAAGGGATCAAGCAGCAGCATACCCGCCTTAGACTAAAAGCTTGCGTCGAGGCCAAAAGTGGCCACTTTGAGCTCAAACTATAAAGACTAGTTCAGAATGATTGTCTCGATGACTGTTTTAAATTTTTGTAAAAAATCTGTTAGGTATTAACAATTTTACACCAAGTTATCTGTGGGGGGGCACTAATTTTGGGACACAGTGTAGTTGCAGGTTTTTGTAATACAGACTAGTTTTATAAGTTAGCATAATGGCATTAAATGTTGTATTATATGTGACAGAAGGCTACAACCGTAGAAGTGAAATCTCAAGCCGGAGCCGTGCCGATAACTGTTGATGAGTATGCTGACTTGAAGCAAACTTTGAAGGAATCTGAGATGAGGATGCAACAATTGTTGCACAGCAACACAAGACTCGGCGAAGAAGTGGCACTACTGCAGAATATGGCAAGTTGCTGAGGGATTTTTATAATAACCTATGGAGAATTAATACATTCAGTTAGTTGGGCATTTTAGCAGTTGTTTGACAGTGTTTGTTTAGTGACATGAAGGTCATCTGGCTGCTTGTACAAATCTTGCTTGGTCAGTCCGTGAAAGCTCCCTTTTCGGAGACTGCATGACAAAGATCAATATATTTAATTTTATATTTTGTGGCAAGTTGCCCCAGATAATCTGAAGCGCTTTCTTGAGTTCGGCAAATGTCTTCGGCTTTGTCTTAAGCTTGTTGTAAGCCTCCAACATTGCACTCCACACATGATAGTCCATTGGGTTTATATTCGGCGAATTTGGCGGCCACTGGTCCTTTTTGATGAAATGTGGACAGTTGGCCCACAGCCCGTTCTGTGTGCTGCACGCTGTGTGTGCTGGCGCGCCGTCCTGCTGGAAGATGAATCCAGTGGGCAGCCAGCAATTGCTTTAAAAGAACGATAATTTAGTAATAATCTATCAACAAAATAAATTACTGTTTATCAAAACGTCACCGTGACGTCATCGGCAGTAACGTCGTAACCGTTTTTTGATCATTAAATAGCATTTTTAACTTGAACAATTTTAATGCTGAAAAATCGGTACTCAGTTGCATTGATGTGCGTATGATAATTGGGCTGACAGGTGAAGAAGCTGGTTCATGAGAATCGGTTGCTGCGCTGTGGCTACAGTCCCGTCGACGTCCCAGCATCTGTCAACGGTGGTGGGAGCAGTCGTGAGGCTGTTCCACGCAGTGATGGTGTCGGTTGTGGTAGACCTGCTCGCTGGTCTCTTGTTGAGTCCTCGTCCGACGCCCGGCGACGCATTGCCACGGTTTGCCTGGCCAATTTTTGTACCTTAATAAGTTATGGTATTATGTTGCAGTGAAAGTGTGAAATCAGTCGTTTTGTGATCACTGAAATTTTCAGTAAGTTCTTAAAGTTGCTCTTTCACTCGGGGATTTTACGAAGTCACTTAAATTTCTAGGCATTCCATGTAATCACTGAAAATTGATAAGGTTGTTTTTCATAATTTCAAATTGTTATGATCAGTTTTTTTCCTGTACTGAGTTTTCACAGTTATATCGAATACGGTAGAAATGTCTTCATGCTGTGAAAAACAGTACATAGTTGGGATTGCGGGCTTCAGTGATTTTGTGAAATATCTGGTGCATAAATTCAGTGATTACATAAAATGCCTAGGAATTTTAGTGATTTCATGATATTCTAGAATGAAATAGTAACTTTATGAACTTACTGAAAATTTCAGTGATTTCACGAAATGACTAATTTCACACTTTTCCTGTAACAAACACAACCTTTAATTTGATATTTGTAGAATGTAGACGTTTTGTTGACAACCGCTGCTGCCTTTTTGGAATGTTCCGAAGAAGGCGGTAGAGGTTTGCCGAAATGTCGACAAATATCAGTTTAAAGGTTGTGTGTTGATTATAGCTGTCGAAGCGTTAATTTTTTTAACGCATTAATTAACGCGTTATTAACACACCCAGGCCCTTCGAGAGGGAAAGTAGGGGGTAAGTTACCCCAGGCCCCGCAACATTTGGGGGGCCCCGCCTGTAGAATATAGAAAGTTAGAAACACATTTTAAATGTATAATCAACAATAACTGCCGTCATAGCTAGCATAGAAATCTATTAGACTGTTGTCAAAATAATTATTTATTTACAGTAGTGATGGAACGGCAGCTAGATTTTAGTTACATGAATTCATTCGATTGTCAAATAACCGCAGTTTAACGGAATATTGGAACTTTTGTTTCACGGAATTTAGTAAATTAATATAAATTTACGTATGTGCATTAATTTATTTAATGTGCATTACTTTTTTGACGTGCATTAATTTATTAATGCATTAATGCGTTAATTAATGCGTTTATTTGCTGGCTCTAGTGTTGATGTAATTATATAATTTATTAAGTCATTGTTTTGATTTATGAGTCTATTTAGTCATGTTTCTTGTACCAGTGATGATTTTATTCATTTGTTATTATTACTGAACTGCAGACATCGTTGAATGTTTGGACACAGGGTTTCTACATGTGGTTGAAAGTTTTTGTCTAGTCCTGGAATTTAAAACTTCCAGTTTTTCACACGGAAAGTCCTGAAATAATGGCATGGTTTTAGAATGTCTGGAGTCCTGTAATTTTACCGTGGTTGATTGGCTTGGTTTTCTAATGGTTAGCGTTTCGTACTAATGATTGCAAGGCCACAGGTTCATATGAGAATGAGTATTATCAGGTGACGGAGGTTGTTTCCACTGTCTGCCAAAGCCATAATTGCTATGATTGTGGAGTGGGAAACTGTTCTTTGTTTTTTGTAATTGCCATTAACTATCAGTCATTCCAGATGTTATGTTTGTCTGAATAGTCTTTTTGTCGTTGTTTGCCGTGGCTCATTTTTAGTTGTAATGCTGATGCATGGTGCTAGAATGCTGATGGAACGCTGAGAGACTTTCCGAGTCCTCCGGAAGAATTACTGGCCACCAAGTCATCACCGGTTGACTGTGGGATGACAGCATCTGGTGAAAACAGCAATTCAAGTACTGTCAGATCGAGGTAGGAATTTCTCTTATATTTCACGACTTATTGCTGTTTATTTTATAACCAGTTTAGCTGAACTATTTTCTGCGTTTGTCATAAGTTGTGCCAGATTCCCCCAAACTTTTTCCTAGCCTGTCATTTTTTAGGATAAGCCTATCACTGAACCGACAGTTGCAGAACTTTGAAGGAATGCACATTCTGTATTCATCGTCATATCATGTATCACATGAGATGCATTTAAACTATTCAATGTTATGCTGTCATGCATTTGCTGACTAGTGACTAGTTAGTAATTAAGCAACTGTTTTGGATGATAAATTATAGTCACTGAAGTCAAGTGATGTGGAATTTTGTGGATGGAAAAATTGTTAAGTAGAGTGTTCTGTGTGATCTCATATGGCAGGTGATGCTCCGTAGCTCTGGAATGGGCTTCCATCACCTTTAACCCTTTAATGCTACATTAAAAGTTCATTGGTCCATCATCATCATCAACTGTTGTGTTTCGTTGTTGCGTGGTGTAATCGTAGGGTGCCGGCGTCGAGCAGTGCTGACATCACACCTACAGATGCCGGGCTTGTGCCGACATCTTCCAACACCTGTGCAGTTGCGGAGCCTGCTGCTGACAGTGCTCCGTCTATGGACATCGGTAGCACTGAAACTTTGCCGACCCAGGACGATGTAGTCAGAAAGACCGATCGGATCACGAAACGACTTCAAGAATTGTTTCTCGCCGCTCAGGAAGGAAACTCTTCATGGTATGCTCCCGTAAAGGTTAAATTTTCTGTTTCGTTATTATGTGTACATATGTGCATTGTCTAAAAAGGCCATCCCTGAAATGACCTATACTGTGTCGGGCGGGACGTTAAACCCTACTCACTCACTCACTCTTGAAAGAAACCTTTCGATAGCCCTGTGCTGATTCTTTTCTGCTAACATTCCGCTGTAATGTGCCAGAAAGACGAGAAGCTGATATTCTCAATTACCACAGAGATACATGAATATCTCAGTCCGAGACAAAAAGTTGTTTGTGTAGTGTTCATTTCACATTAGCAGAAACGCCACTCTGTGCTGTATTTTATATTAAAAAGGGTAAAGGGTAAAGTACGGTACTTGCTGTAGCACTTCTTACGTGAGACGGACTTGTGGACAGAAGCACTTTACAATCTCGGAAGTGGCAGCTGATTGGCATGAGCTGATGATACCGTAGTGCACTATGTGGTCATCCATTGCCCACATTAACGAACAACTGGACCCGCGGTTTGCAGCAAGCAGACATACCACCGCCCCAATCAGCCACATTTAGCCTTCACCTCATAGCCTGTAAGCTACTACTCATTTTCCATCCCATGGAGGGTAGGAGGCCGAGTTGGCCTGAGCATATAGTAGGTTAGCAACATGATTGATTTACATATCAGTGGTGTAGATTTATTTGTTCGTATTTTGGAAATAACTTAAATTTTTACGGTATTGCTCAAGTCTTTGCATCAGTATTGGTTGCCTGTTTACATTGCTGGAAAACATTTTAGTTGTTTAGTTGTACGTTTAATCAACTTGTATGCTGAGCAATTGTACTTGTGGTAAAGTATTGGATTTCTTGTAACTTGTTGTAATTTGTCATTGAATTACTGTTTCCGACTGTTTATATATGTGTGTTTTTAACTTTGCTAACTGTGCACTATGTTTTCTGCAGTTTTTCAGCATGTGCTGGAAATATTCACGTTGCTGTCATTGAGATGGTCTCCTTATTTCCACAGGTAGTTCTTGCCAGTCTGCTGCATTTTATTCTAGTCTCATTATAAACCTATGAGTTTATAAACGTACATCCAACATGTACATCCTACATCGTACATCCCGTATGCCCCGTATGCCATATGCCATTGAAACGTACATCCTTTACGTTTCAATGCATAGATTGTGCAAAATATTTTTGTCTAATATGTCAAGGCTGGAAACTTTTGGGATGACCCTCGTAAAGCGTTAAAAGTTAATGTTGTTTTGTCTCAGATGAATTGGATAATCATTACACACTTTCAGTGGCATGGCATAGTGGTAACGCATTGTATCCGATCAATAAAACTTGCTGTATGCAGGCCAGGGTTAGTACTTGGATGGGTGACTGCCTGTGGGCAGGTAAACCATCTTGATGTGTAACCAACTGCCTAGGTCAACTCAGCCTTCCATCCCTCTGGGGTAGGTAAATCTAGTATTGGCCTATCTGGCTGGGGTTAAGGTGGGGCGCGTTCACCTGTGTCGGGTGGTAGGTAACACTGTGATCCCATAGGGCAGGTGATGCTCCGTAGCTCTGTGATGGGTTTCCTCTAAAGAGCTAACAGTACCTTTAACTTTTTAACCTTTTGGGCCTGCAGAGCTGCAAAATGCCCAAATCCGTCGTTGCTATAGGTCTGTATAGTGTGCCGGTGTCGTGGGCTTGGCTCACCGGTGGGCTGAGTTTACCAGAAGGTACTGAATAAGCTGAAACTTTGAGTTGTTTGCTCTCTTTGACAGCCTAGAAAACTGTGTTGCAGCTTATTGAGTACAAACTCTGTTAATTTTCATAGCTGAGTAAGCCGCAACGCAGTTTTTTAGTCAGTTATGAACATATTATACCGAATAAGCGTCAACAATAAATGTTGGAACTTATTCAGTACAAATGTTGTAAATTTTCATAGCTGAATAAGCAGCAACATGGTCTTTTAGGCTGTCAGAAAGCATAAACAACTCAAAGTTTCAGCATATTCAGTACCCTCTGGTAAACTCAGCCCACCGGTAAGCTGAGCCCGCAACACGACACCGGTACTGAAGCAGCACTGGAAAGCTTAGTGAGATGTGTGCTTGGTAAAAGTCAAGTCATGATGCACGTATGCTGTAATGTCACAGAGCGCAATGTCATCAAAGATGTCGGACACATTACAGCTGCTTGTTGCCGGGGCAGATCATCTGCGCAGTCAGTGCATAGTGGCAACAGACAGCGCTGCCTCGTCACAGGAAAGCCGCGTTCACACGCAACAAGTTATTCAGTCAGCGTACGACATCGCCAAAGCAGCCAAACAGCTCGTCATGCTGTTTGAATGAAGTCCTACCCACCATTTAGATCTGTCAACAACTGCTATTAAGTAAGCTCCAAAGAATTTTACCTCCAAAAATGCCATTTTTCGTTCGTCAAAAAGTGCAAATTTCATCCAAAATTCCCTTTTTCGCCATCTAAAAATAAGACCTTTTCAACAGTGCATAACTGTAACTGCTGTTAATTTGTTCTATTAAGTCTTGCCAAGACAGTTTCGATGCTGTTGGCTTCCACTTTTCTTTTCATTTGTCAAAAAGTGCAAACTTTGTCAAAAATTTTGCCGCAAATCCCAAATTTTGCCATTTTTTGCCATTCGAAATTGAGTGCTTGTTACGATAAATAGGCTGTAAAGGATTTTGCTGCCAAAAATGCCATTTTTTTGTTTGTTAAAAAATGAAAATTTAGTAAATTTCGTCATATTTCATCAAACATCAATATTTTTGTCATGAACGCCAGCTTTCGTCATTTTGTCAGTCTTTCGTCAAAAACGAAATCCTTTGGAGCCTACTGTTAAGTGGTAACAGTAATGCGCTGGCATTGAACCTGTGCATTTTGCACATAATTAAACATGATTAGGCAGTTAACATTATAGGGACCACAGCAAATTTTTCCAAATTTTACAGGCTGGCTTGAAAAATTCCACGGCTTGCTGAAGTATGCTGTACTCTTTGCAGAAGCTTGAAGGTATTTTACTGATGCTGGTGGCAGTTCGTCAGAAAGCTGCACAAACTTGGATTTGAATTGGAAAATAAAAGTAATCGCCGGCCAGTGAATTCTGCAGAATTCTAGAGAAACGTTGAAATCCTCCAGAAGCGGGCATATTTTTGGGCTCGGCTCAAAATACTGTGGCCCGCGAAAAACTGTGGATCCTAGTTAACAAGATGTAAGCGTATCGCTGTACTGATAGAGGCACTTGATGGCGCACAGTTATTACGTGTTCAGTATTGTAAGTCATATGCACAAATTGCATGGAAGCTGCTGAGTGCTGACTGTGCGTTCTTGTGAACGATTTCACGCTGTATGTCTGTTGGAGCACACGTGACCGGCGATCACACTTTTTTGTACTTTGAACATTTTATACTGCTATCAGTACTACGCCCGTTGTCTGTGTTAATTGTGGTTGCAATGTGTACATGCTTCCGATAACGGTTTATCAGTAATGTCATTTAGTTAATTTGTAAAGCTTCTCTTCATAATTATTATGTAATTGACCGTAAACTACGAATACCGTGAACAGTATTTACCAACTCTTTCTGGACTGTACACAGTTTTTATTAGATTTGGAATTTTTCGATTAAGTCTTGCTGTCATTTGTAGCCCAAAACATAAGGGGTCAAAATGCAATAATTAGTTTTTTTCATTCCCGTGTTGCATGTTCAATATTGGGAAGAAACAGTGCTGCGATGAGGCTTATGGAGTGATCGTGCCAGTTAATAGCTCTTGACAGCCACTATATGCCTACGATGGATAACTGCTATTCCTCGTCCGAAAAATGGGATTGGTGGTGTGGCGTAGCGGTAACGCGTTTCACCATATAACGAAGTTACTCTATGCCAGGCCAGGTTAATACTGCGATGGATTACTGCCTGCAGGCAGGTAAACCATCTTGGTATGTAACCAGCCGCCTAGGTCAACTCAGCCTTCATCCCTCCGGAATATAGATAAATCGAGTATCGGCCTATCTGGCTAGGGTTAAGGTGGGGTGCGTTCACCTATGTCAGGTGGCAGGTAACACTGTGTGATCCCATACGGCAGGTGACACTCCGTAGCTCTGAGATGGGCTTCCCATCAAGAGCTGTCATCACCACCTTTAACCTTTTAAAAACCTTTATCAGTCAGCGTATTTAAGTGGTGGGATTATGCATGCTTTTAATAATATTTGATTGATGGCAGTATTTTGATGCTGACGCCGTGGCGGTTTTCATGACAAGCTCAAATTCACGGTTGTGTCAAAATAAATCGGACATCTCAGTATAGTGAGTGATTGAGTAGGTTTTAATGTCCCACTCTCCGCATGCTTCTGTTTCTGCGTTTATTATACAACATATTAGATCTCAGAACTGTATCTTTGCCGTGACTGGATTGGACAGTGATGTGTCTTTTTTGAGAGGTAGAAGTTCGGACATTCGCGGAGAAATGTGTTGGTCTGTGCGTTGCTAGTCATGCTACAACCGTCTATGTGTAAACTGTGGCCATACTGCTGTCACTTATGAAGGTTTTGGCCACATATGATGTGCCGTAGATTTTCATCATGTCCATTATGTTTTTTCTCATTTCTTGGTTAAATTTCATCATTGCAGTAATTTTGATTCAAATTTTGCAAAAGAAAAACAATTGTAACAGTGGTCTGAAGACTATTAAGTGTCTTCAGTTATTTACATTTACGTACACTGTTTACTGCTCTTGTATTCTCATGGTTGATGAAAGGAAGAAAATAATAGAGGCATCTGGAGTAGTTTACAATGTGGCATTGCCAAATATGTAATTTGTAGAAATTTGCGTCTTTTTGTGTTTGTGCATAATTTATTTGTTAATATCAGTAAGTGCATTTTATGTTGTCGGTATAATCATGTAATGTTTATTCAGGTTACTAATCTGTATTGTTTGAACACGTGACTGTGTAGCAGTACTTTAAAAATTATCTGCATATCATGCTAGCTGCGCTTCTGCTTGGAGATTTTCTTTTCAGATCGGTTTTTTGAACTACCCAATTTTTCACACATTCTGTTGAAGCATTCTCGTTCTGTTGCCCAACTGTAGTTGTAACATATTGCACATATTATACAACTGCCTTAACTGTGAGAGATTAACAGAATTAGGCCAAAACTTTCTGCTAAAATGCATTAATTATAGTGAACTTTTAACGCAGATAGCTTACTGTCCTGGAGATTATTGTCATTATTTATTCATAATACTATTATTGTTGTTGTTAAAAATCCTCTCAACTCCAAGAATCATGTTTACATTTTTGTACGTTTTTGTCGGCGTAAAAGTTGAAAAAATAAAATTAACGCTGAGCAGCAGGCACTGCGTTGAAGCAGTTTTGGCGAATGTGTGTTAATTGTATGCTGTCATTTCACACTTCGATGTTGTGCAGCTGTTGTTGCATACTGTTTAGCATGTTAACAAACAGTGGCTTCTATCCCTATACCTGGTGGGCACAGCTTGCGCCCAGTGAAAAATAGGGGGAAGTCTTAAGGTTGTAGATCAAAATTTTCCCATTTTCACTTTTTTCTTTTTTTCAATCTACACCCTTAACGAAACTCCCCCCTATTTTTTAATCTACACCTATAACATACCTTCCCCCTATTTATCACTGGCCAATCTACACCCTTAACCAAACTTTCTTCTTGTATAGGGGAAGAAGCTCAAAATGGAGAGGAAACGAGTCCAAAATTGGGGTTACCTAAGCCCAAAACTGGGGGACAGTTGCGCCCTATTTTGATTCCAAATTTGGGCGATAGAAGCCACTGTCAACAAATGGCAATTATTGCAATCATAGGTGTGCACAGAGTGATGTAAACCATGTAATACAAGCATTCTGTCATAGTTAACATTCAATGATAGTCATGTGTTTAGACTTCCTCTGTGTGTCTTCGATGTGTTGTCTGTTCTATGTTCGACGTATGCTTTTGGCAGTTAATTGCACAATATTATGCAATTATATGCTGCAATTAGGCATTTTGTGTTCAGTTACCATTAGTACAGTGCCTGAAATTACGAGTAGCCTACCTGGGCTACATTTTGCCCCCGTTACTTGCATAATTTGTGCAGCAGAGTGCATGACCGTTCATGGTTATCCAGGGTTTTCAGTTTTGATGTAGTCTAAAGACTTTATATAAGTGAAATTCAGCAGTCCATACTTGAAGATTTGGTGACCCAAATTTGAAGAAAGTAGCAATGGAAAGCCTTCAGAAATGAGGAACAGTTTGCCAGTTCAAGACTATTAAACCCTAGGATCCCTACACTGATGAAAAATGAACCTTTTGATTATGTCTTTTGCATTCAACAGTCACACAACACCACAATAAACACACACACACACACACACACACACCTGATGGGAACATGTTACACAAGGGTTGCCCAATTCACACAACACGCTAAACAGTTAGTTTTTGTATACAATAACGTAGATTGTCTAGCATTGTACATATTACCTAGACTATTAATTAAATATATTTCACATTCGACATAATGACAGTCAGTAGCACAGTACTACAACCTGTTAGTGAAAACAGCATATATTTTGATAGGTAGGCGAGATGACAGTAAAGCCAACACCTGCAAACCAAAACAGTACAGATTGTTAGACCTCAACACAAATACCTGCACGTGATTGGTCCAAATCGTGACATGTGACATTGAGTGACAGTGAGTGAGTGAGTAGGGTTTTACATCCCGCCCGACACAATATGTCATTTCGGGAACAGCCTTAAGACACACATCACCAACAAAAACTGAAGCAAGAATAATTTTCCGTAATACACATTATTAGACCATCAATGTCAACAGTGCAGTGCAAATTTCAAATAACTGACAGACAGAAAAAGGACAAATTCATTACAAACACTGGGCTGCTGGGTATCAATTATTGCAAAAGTTTGGCCAGTGCATATCTCAATTTTACACAAAACCCTTAGGCACTGTATTAACTGCAATCTGATAAAAATATAGCCACAAGGCACAGGCAACAAACTAGCAGTTAGCGCTCTCGCCTTCAGCATCAAATACTACCAATAAGACCACCAAACCACATTCCTAACACAAAATTTTACAACAAGCTTGAAAATTTTTTGTCAAAGTATTTGTAGCATTCTATCACACCCAAAAATGTGAAATGAGATTATCGTAGAAATGTACGAATGCAATGAAAGACGATGCAACGCCGCATTAAATTACACCATATATACACGTACATACGACAGAACTCTCAAGTTAACAATAAAAACAATTCAAAGTTTGCAATGTTGTCCTAAGCAAAAATTAAAAACCTCACAGATGCACATCAAAAATATGTCACAAATGTTTTTTTACTTGAATTCGAACTTGATAAAAACACACTTTCAAAATCTTAGGGGATACCAGTAAAAACAGCAGGGCGAACAATACCTCATCACCAACACTAATAGTGGTCACTCATTGATACAAGAAACTGCAACGTTTAAAAGTCCGACAGACCACAGACACTGCACAATGGCTTTGGATGTCACAAACAAAAATAGTTTACGCAAAATACAGCATGCACTAAAGCATGCTCCGCCACAGCTTACAATATCTGCTAACCACTCTAGATTCTTACGACAAACGTCAAAAATGCGTGACTTAAATGGGGACCACATTATCTAGAGAGCAGTTGCAGAGGTGTGGACTGATCAGTCAGTGTGGTTGGACGTATCATTAGAACTGGTCAAAGAAAGACTATAGCTGTATTTCGATGGCCCTAACGGTTTTGGTTAGTTAGGCAAGCCCATAGATATCTATATTATAAATAAGCTAGTTTCATACCCAAGCCTACCACGGTCAGCGTGCAGTAGCTGCTAGCAAAGACGTTTTAATTTCTGCTGATGGCACGGCAGATGAAAACTTCGATTTGACTTGGGTAGCTGGCCACATCTGCCATATGTCAACAAAGCTACTGGACCAATGGAATGAGGTCACCTTGATATACAGTAGATATGCCACAACAATTAAGCCAGACACTATTTAACAGACATTCTACGAGATGTCTAAACTAAACAATGACTATGCATGCTGCAGCTGCATGAAAATTAGCACTATTTCCGGTACTGCTGGTTTAGCCCTTATACTTCAGCATGTGTCACTGCTGGCCGAAATAAAAGGCTGTATGCATCCAATTCCTATAAGCCCGGAAAGATTCGTACCAAAACTTGATTGCAGTACAGATCAACCTTACCAGATAAAAGAACATAAAAACGGACGGATCACAAATAGATTATACACTGAAAATCTGAATCAGGTTTGCTCTGTCTGAAATCAAATAGGTCAACTTCTAAGGCACAGTACTGTAATGATGAAATGGTAAACTTGATTTGTGTGAAAATGAAGGTTAAAGGTGGTGTTATAGCTCTTAATGGAAGCCCATTTCAGAGCTATGAAGCATCACCTGCCGTATGGGATCCCAGAGTGTTACCTGCCACCCGACACAGGTGAATGCACCCTACCTCAGCACCAGCCAGATAGGTCGGTACTCGATTTATGGAAGGCTGAGTTGACCTAGGCGGCTGGTTACATACCGAGATGGTTTACCTGCCCGCAGGCAGTCACCCATCGCAGTACTAACCCGGCCTGGCGTAGAGTAACTTCGTTGATCGAATCAAATGCGTTACCACTAAGCCACGCCACCAACCCAATAGCTGGCCATAAGAAGAAAATAGCTGGCTAACTAATGCTGATTCTGACTCGACAGTAATGAAACAAAAACTTGCGCCACTACATGACACCAGTGAATTAAACAGCTCCTACCTCATCTCACACAGTTAGCAGACAGTCACTAACAATATCAAAAGAAGCTGTCTCGAAAAAAATCACAATCGGTGAAAAATAAATAGCTCTAGATGCATCCTATGACACTGTACAGTAACGGTCAGAATTCACCAATGCTACAGATGGTTTCATCAGCTGCCACGATAGATTTATAGAAGTGCAACGACGATGCTACTTGTGATTGATATCGATCTAGTCCAACTGGCCCCACAGCACCCGTAGTTCTCGCATGTGAGGAGCCATGTCGCTGGGCAGCGGCGACCGGTCCTCGAGTTTTGATCGTGCATCCATCAGCAGTTTGTAGCATGACAGGCACTTGTTGTATCTGCAATGTAAAGTAATGGAAGTCTAAACTAATACAGTGCCTAGTCAAACAAAAAGCCCAGCTGTCGCTAGGATAGCCGACCATACTGGTTGTCGATGACCTTCAAGGTCATCAAAGGTCAAAGATTTTCATTTCATCTGAAAGGGTGTATGCCACTTCCTATTAGAGATTAATAGTAACCTTGGCCGAATCTCTCACCTTTTCCAAGATTTGGCCAGTTTTCCGTTGAAAAGCGCAGAGCGCACAGTTTTCCTAATCCCCCTTCCATTCAACCCCATATTTGAAAATGTTCCCCTAGCAGTAGATCGCTGAAATTTTGCATGCCTAGTTTTAAGACATAGCTAATTATTCGTGTAAAAAAATTTCCTGTACGACCTACCCAATAGCAGATAGACAGACGTCAACCATGCCAAAAGCTCGACCATTACTAAGCAGAGTCAGCTAAAAAAATCTACAGCATGCTCAGAAGGGGCTTCACTGTGGAAGCTTCATGCCACATCAACCGTGACCACATACATACAATCAGCACTCGCCTTGATCATCTTGTTACACAATCAGAAATCCACAAGGCACCCCACAGGCAATTTCCTCAAAAAAAAGCGAAGGATGTTTATAACAGTCCTTAGTGGTCTAAATACTTACAACCAAAAACATGCCAATTTCAGACTTAACTGTGAAGAGTTCAAGCTACAACTTCACTGCAAGCATTTTACTGGCTTCCAACGTGTGTGGTCAACGAAGACATTTCCAAACAATGTGAACACCAGAAATGCCCGACTGAGTGACCCACCATGGGCACCAATTATATGCAATCTCTGAGTAAGTGAATAGACGTCTAGTGTCCTACACAACAAGTAATAGGTCATTTGTAATCTCGGGGGATGGAACAGTCACCTACAGCCCCAATGTGATTCACTATAATTAACCGGAGTTCAATTTTCAAACAGAAATACTGCAGCTCCGCAGCATTACACGAGAACACAGTGAGTTAACAGACACAAAAACAATAAAGGTACTGCATAGCTCTTTATAGGAAACACATCACAGCACTACGGAGCATCACCTGCCATATGGGATCACACAGGTAAATGAATGCACCCGGCTTTAACCCTAGCCAGATAAGCTGGTACTTGATTAACCTACCCCAGAGGGATGGAAGGCTGAGTTGCCCTAGGCGGCTGGTTACGTACCAAGTCAGTTTTTCTGCCAGCAGACAGTCACCCATCCAAGTACTAACTTGGCCTGACGACGTACAGCAGCTTTGTTGATCAGACAGAATGTGTTACCTCTACGCCACTCAGAACCGCAATTCAGTGGGATTACTACCTTTCCTCACGTGATATGTCAACGCCAACGCTAGCGGACGGAGGTGTCGCTATGTTGGCCTTGATGATGGGTCCAAACTGCCGCAAGATATGCTTCAAGCTTTCAAGACCACATCGCACATAGCTGAAAACAGCCACAATCGGTCACACATACATACATATCACACACACATAACACATCACAGCAGATATGATAAAAACACTGCAAAACAAAATGTCTGTGTGTTCAGCACATCAACTAAAAACTATTTTAAACCCAAATGAAATAAGACAAATGAGACAAGTATCGAGAGGATGCGAAAAATCAAAAAGATAAGTAACAGCAGAGACTGAAGCCTTACACAGAAACAACTGCAAAAAAGAAGACAAACGAGAACTAAAATGTTTGAAAAACTGAAACAGGTCACTGTTTTGCAAAATCTTTAAAACATGCATTTGCTAGAACCATAAATACATTATATCACAGCTAAAGATAGGTGAATGATAGATGCAGAAAACTGCACAATTACTGAAAGAGAGATGACACCAAAGGAACCGATGCTCACTACAGTAACCACTATGCAACAAATCACTCCGCTGTTTCAACTACAAACAAATCGGCATTTTTTGGTTTTATTTGCCCATTTTCCAGTGTTACGCCACAAGCCGACTCCTAAAGCAAACTTGTTATTGTATAAACCATATGCCATTTCTTGTGGCTAACCAGCAGTGCTCATCAAAGCACTGAAGACATGGTTCCTATGGTCAGGGGAAGTTGGGGAATTTTACATTCCAAAGTCAGAGAAAACTCAGAAGATCAGGGAAAATCAGGGGCCAAATTTTCAAAACTTCTTAGGAGGATCTTTAAAAAACTTCTTTTCCAAAGAAAGTATGCGGATTTTCAAAACTTCTTTGGAAAATATCTTTGGAAGAATTTGAGAAGATCTTCCAAAGAAGATTTTGAGAAAGGGTGCGCAATTTTCAAAACTTCTTTGGAAACTTATTAGGAAGAATTTAGGCAAATATATAGGAAAGCACTAACCTTGTCCTACACGGAGAAGCTG
>Ga0056128_1005768_pt1 | contig 15581 bp, 6 predicted proteins | sample WorMetLIZISLAND2_FD_71113 | JGI IMG/M metagenome (GOLD analysis project Ga0056128, IMG submission 71113) | Marine gutless worms symbiont microbial communities from Max Planck institute for Marine Microbiology, Germany - Olavius geniculatus... ...
GGATGAGTTTCCACAATGATTTTCTGATAACCCAGGTTTCTGTAACGTGGTTCAGCATGAGATTCATGTTACTAGTGACTTCAAAGCGAAACGATTACGGTACAAAGCCACAGCGAAGTAATCTGTTACAGTGCTATCGATCTTGGATATGAAAGGACTTGAAAAAGGACTTGCTGGCAGAGCCTCCAAGTCCAAGTCCAAGTCCAAGTCCATGGCTTTCAAGTCCAAGTCCAAGTCCGAGTCCTTAGAACCCAAGTCTAAGTCCAAGTTCAAGTCCAAGTCCAGCAAAAACGGACTTAAGTCCGGACTCGAGTCCAAGTCCGGACTCGAGTACTACAAGTCTGGGTATATGTCTGGCTGCATGTCTCAGCTGTGATCTTGCCTGTCTTTTTTTGTCTATTCGTTAACGAAACGGGTAGAAAAACTAGAGTGGGAGCCTGTAGACGGACAAGACCTTAATCTGCACAAAAATGTGAAAACTACTTTACAGGTTTTAAGAGCTTTTAAGACTGTATAACACTATGTCCACTTCTCTGGATGATCGTGACAGATTAATGGTCATTGTCTTGCGTGTATACATTTGTTTGCAGGTTACCAGTCGTTGTTGTATGGTGGACCGGCTGGCTTACCAGGGCCGGTACCGGCCTACCCTGTTCCTGGGGCATCCCCTGCCGTCACCCCTGCGTTCAATACACAGCCGCTGCCTGTCAACTCAACTACCAACGACGGACGCTACCAGTGGCCACCCAGTCCCCCCTCTCACAGGTATGATATTATATATACTGTGACATTCTGTATTGATTTAATAGAAACATCGTTTACAGCTAGTTATTATCAGACGAAGAAGAACGTGAAAGTTTAGCTAATTCTTTCAATGTGTCCCAGTCTCATTCGACAGGTCAGATACCGTTATCGGTTACTGGTCACTAGTTCGAAGAGGCACTAGTCTGAACAGTCCTATAGCTAGGGTTAGGGTTACGGTTAGTTATAGGGTTAGGAATAGGGATAAATTTTGCATTTCTGGTTCTGACGGACCTTGGCTATGGCGGCCCTTAGCTATGGCGGCCCCTCCTGGCTGTGGCGTACGGAGTTATAGCCAGTTTTGGACTGGTGTCCATTTGAACTAGTGACTAATTAAATGTCATTCATGGTTAGTTTTGAGTCAGGGAAGAACGTGAAAGTTCTTTGCGTAATTCTTTCATTGTGCTGCACCTTCTACAGGTACCGTGTTATCATTTTGTGTTCGTGAGTCTGTGTGTATCGAAAAGTTCGTTTGAACCGTGTCTTAGAACGCAGTGGAGGAAATTTTACCAAACCGTGATGTAGTTGAAGTCAGAGATGAACTGATTGGATTTTGAAGGTCGATGAATTAAGGTCAAGGTTGTTACAGCATTAGATGTGTTAAAGTTTTGGGCCTCATATCTTGTGATGAACGGGTTCTGGGGTTTCAAGGTCGTGGCACCGAAGTTAAGGTCACAGCAACGTCAGATATTCTTCTCTGATGCTCTTGGTTGGCTGACGCTAAGTGCCTCCAACGTGGATGATATCTTGATCCTGTAATTCTCCAAAGTTCTCTTCTGTAAGGACCAACATGAACTGGGGTTACTCTGGAAAACTAGGTTGTATAAACAAAACTGAGAGTAGTACTAGCTGCAGCTGCAGCAGTAGCACAGTAGTAGTAAGGTTAGTAGTGTTTTATTTATGGTGTGCGAAACACTGGCCGACGTCTCCAGTCCTAGCATAGTTTGGTCCATCACCCATTAGTGAAGGTCGGTGCTGCACAATTTGAGAAGGTATCCGAACCAAACAGAAGCGGACTGGTGCGAGCGTGACTTTGCTGTTGTACAATGGAGTTGAGCCGAGCTGTTTTGACAAATATTACTGCTTACTTATTACCTCGATGATGTTTTGTCGACATTGTAACTGCTTTCATTGTTGTGTGTCATGCTGTTTGTTGGCAAATTAATTCATTCGTAGAAGTACTTCCAGTATGTGTGATCTGCTGAAGTGGAATTTAACGTGGATGATTGCGCAGCCCCAGCGGCGGCAGTTGGTGTATTTCTGTGAAGTGTGTGTGATCACGTGACGTGGTCACGTGCTCGTACTAGGCACCGGGGTTGCTGTAGTCTCTGTCATCCCCATCTCATCCCATTTCTCAGTGAAAGAGCAGCACATGCCGAGTGGGTGGGTGCCCGGGAAATGCCCGGCGTCGATTTGCTGAGAGCGGACTCAGACTGGTTAGGCTGCGAGTGATGATGCCATGGAATGACGGGCAAACACTGGCAACTGACGTGGGATCAACTGACTGTGTGGGTAACGGTAACACATTTCTAGGAACACAGGGACACGCGGTGGAAGACTCATTATCTGTTAAAAGCTTAAAGGGTGTTTATAGGAAGGCTCTTTATGGAAAAACCCATCTCAGAGCTACCATGTTATCGGACACAGGTAAACGCACCTCGCCTCACCGTAGTGCTTGATTTATCTGTGGTCCCAAAGGGATGGAAGGTAGATTTGATCTTCGTGGTTACTGGTTTACCTGACCGCAGTCGCTCATCCTACTAGTAACTACTTGATAGCAATCCGACCGGGAGTCAGACCTAACCGTTACGCCACTAGGATAGCTTTTGTTGTAACACTCGCCGACGTGCTGATGACTTGTCGCTGACGTACGTAAATTGTAAAGGACTTGGGCTAAGCTCAAACTTTTGTTGAGTATTGTGGCTGTCTGTAAGTACTATGCCGGGTATGTAAGTACTAGATACTGCAGTGCAGAGTGGATAAGCAGAGTGTGCGCAGTACGAGTTCATACCACTCCAGACAGTGCGGTATCATACTTAAACCATGCTCAGATCGCATATGGCTACCACGTCGTTTGCTTTTTGAGTTCGAGCTGAGTGCATGCGGTTTAAGAAGCGGTCTGTCTATTGCTAGGCCTGCGTCAGAGTCACAGGGACCGCGAAATCCCCAGTGAGCGCAGTCGGGGCGCTTGGAAGCGAGCAGTCTGCGTGTGGTTCTACATGGTTGTTAGTACTGAGATGAGTGACAAGTTAGTGCTATGCTCAACACAGAGTCAGTCGACCAGACTCTGAGAACGGACGTTAGGCCTACTGGTTGACGTCCGCCGACGGACACCCAACAATCTGTCTCTCAGCTGCTGCCCCTCACCGCCCAACCACGGACTACTAGATTTACAGCATAGGTGTCCTTGGTCTAACCGTTGGTCCGTTCCCTATGTGGCTTGGTGCTGTAACGGTAGGGTGTCGGTCAAACTTACGATCGTGAGGTCGTGGGTTCGACTCCCGGTCGGGTCACTATCAAATGGTTGCTAATCAGATGGGTGACTCAGAGCAGCCAGGTAAAAGCCAGTTTCCGTGAGGTTAACTAGTTATCATGCCAGTCATTGGCCAACTAGTTTGCCTAATGGAAATTGGCCATAAACCAACTCGGATATAACCAACACCAAGGTCAACTCAGCCTTTCGTCACTCCGGGGTACGTAAATCGAGTACCGGTCTCTCTGGCTGGGGTTAAGAAGGTGGGGCGCGTTCACCTGTGTCGGGTGACAGCTAACACTATGTGATCTCATATGGCACGTGACGCTCCGTAGCTCTGTGATTGGTTTTCTATTTTGAGCTATACCCCATCTTTTGCGTCGGCGTGTCTGCACACTGTCTGGACAAACAGAGGTGCTGAGATGATGCTATGCTGGCCCACACACATATCCCTTCCCCACCGGCTGTGGGGTCCATTAATTTTCTGCTGAAGAAAGTAAACGACTCCATAGTGCCCAGAAGTGACTAAGGTCACAGCAAGTAAGTAAGTAAGCATATTTTTGTCCACAGATGGTCAGGTGTCACTGTGTGCTGACAGACTTTAGTTAGTAGGATCCATTTTGGTTAAATAAATTACCTTGCCAGTCACTGCTGTTGGGCCATGGTCTTCAGTACCCCATTAAGTTCAAATATTATACAGCTGACAGCCATAAATAGGCTGTGGTGGGGGCCATACATGTTCACAGATTAATTGGAAGCGCTGACGCCAGGCTCTTTTCATGTATGATGTGATGTATGATGACTTAAGCGTTGTTACACACGGGAGCAACCATGTTCTGAAATTTGGAGTGGACCATTTTCCTTTATTCTTTTTCTCCTCCCCTTCTTTTCTTTTTTGTCCTCCTTGGCATTAGAGTCTTCAAAATCGAAGCAGATATCTGCAATAAAAACAATTCATTTTGATTGTACGTTGTACAGCAGAACTAATTGCAGTTTTCTAACAGTGGCATATAATATTATTCTAGATGTAGCGAGGTCTTAAGTCGTCACACGTGGTTGACAATGTTCAGCAGCAAGTCAAGGCAGCTGTTGCCCCGTCTGTGTCTCTCTCTGTCTGTCTGTCTGTCTGTCCGTGTGTCTGTGTGTCTGCCTGCCTGACGTGTTCATTATGCTAAGTTTATAAATTCACCTACGTTTGTCACTGAGGGTCGTGCGAGCAAATGAATGAGGCCTACCGTTCAACAGATGCGCTGATCATATATCAACCTGCTTGCCTGCCTTCTGTGTATGCTGCTGTACGCCCCAAGTTGTTTAATGACGTGCTATACCTTTCTGTCGTCGTCATTATGGCAGCGACACTGCGGCCTGCTTGCTGCGAATTTTGGACACATAAGTGAAATTTTCTCAAACCGTAAATATTTTTGCGGGTTTAAATATCTTTACCATTCAGTATATTATTGATATGCACGCATGACAGCTTGATGGCGAATTCGTAAAGTTTGTGTTTGCCCGCTCTTTTTTTTGGTTAAGCCCAATTAACCTCTGCTGAATTTGATTTGTTGGACGCAACAAGTTACGATGAGCAGTATACAGTTTCTTAGCGTATTGTTGATTTGCTGTAGCCCATGCTTTCAATTTTGTGAACTTGCTGTGCAGGTCTTTCTGTCGTATTGGTGAATTTTTTATGTAATGCATATGATTCTAAGGTATGCGTTTTTAAAAAAAATTCCAGCTGGGACGCATGACATCATTATTGGCAAATTGGCAATTACTGCTTTTCTGTAGTGGGCATCGGGGAGATTTTGTCCTAGAAGAGGTCTTGAAGTGGGTGATTTCGTTCCGAGGAGTCGGGATTTTGCCAGTAGGATCATGTAGGGTTGATCAGTGTCGTTGGAACGACAGGCAGATGGGCGTAGATAACAACAACAACGTGATATCAGTTTGCTTCATCAGCTAACTGTTGCTTCTGAAACTCTTCTTTTTGAACGATGGCTGTGGAAATCCAGCTGGTCTAAAAGTTAGCGAAGCAGTTCGGGTCCAGCCAAATAATTCAAGCTCGTGCAGATGTCCGTATGATAGTTAACACCAGGTTTCTACGCGCGGCAGCAGGTACTGCTATAGCGCGTCTTAGTCATCGCAGTTCTATCCGTCTGTCTGTCTGTTTGTCTGTCACACGGGTGTATCAGTCAAAAACGGTGCAAGCTAGGATCACCAAATCTTCACCGTCGGCTGCCCGGAAGATTCTAGTTTCTGGAACTGTAAAGCTTTTTCATAAATTCGAAGGGGGTCACCCTGAATGAGGGCGTTAAATGAGATGGGGTTAGAAAAATTTGCAATTTTTAGCCAGTAAGTCGCTGTATCTCAATAACGGTGCGAGATGGGGCCTAGTTTACTATTAATCACTAATAGGAATTAGAATGTCGTACACTGGCTCTTGATTGCCACCGAATTCAATGACCTTGGATGACCTTGAACGCTAAAATAGGGTTTTTATGGATTTTTTTCAACGATTTTGGCCTCAAAGATACATTTCAATAGCGAATTGCGCCGAAATCACTAGAGATAGACCGGGACAGCTTGCGTATGAAACTTTTAGCATTAAACATAGTTTTCACTTGTTCAAATTTCGCCCACCTGCGTTCAAGGAATTCTCCGTATGGGGGCGTGAAACTTGAATACCGTCTTCAAAATACTCGCATTCGGCGACTCAAACGGCAGCATCCACACGAGACGGTGGCGCCATCTGGCGTATGTAAATATTTCGTACCCAATGTCAGCATTGGACGTGGCGCGCAATACTGAAATTCATGCACTGGATATGGCGCTAGGCGTCATCCGTCTTCGAGTCTCAGTGAAACATCGTTGTGAACTTAAATTTCGTTCACACCGGGCCTTCACACATGCATCGCTGTCGCGCGTTCCTTTTTGCGTTATCTGGGCTTTTCTTGTTTTTTTTCTGCAGCAGAACGTTAATAGTTCCTCATATTCGTGCTCTCCGGCGACTTTAATACCTGTCACCAACGTGTTACGGTCGTTCTCAGTCTCTGGGAATTTACCGTAACGTGCCGTAGCTATAGTCTCTCTCTGTATATAGAACGAATGGTTATGACGTTGACAGCACGAGCAAAGACTGCTATGTCATTATATAGGTCTGCATGGCACGCTATGGCATGGCATGGCAATGGCAGGGCAGGGCTGGGCTTTCACACGGGCACTATGTCAGTCGGTATACAGTAGTACTACGTGCATACTAGACGATGAAATAATATTAACAGTTCTAGCTTCTCCGTCTCACGGTTATTTCGCCAGGCCCGCTTTTCGGGTAACCCATCTCAGTAGTAACACGGCTGCCCGGCGTAAAGTGGTAATAACTTCGTTGATGCGACCAACGACATTACCACGACTTAGGTGCTCTTTAGGAGATAGGATGAAACAAATTAGTTTGTGGATCGGCCTAATATTGGCGTAATATGCGGTTGACGGCCTAGAGCTGTGCAACCCTCATCCTGTCCCTGACCTTTGATCCTTCCAACAGAAAATTGGCACACCAGTTACTCTTGCTCTGGGGAACCTTCACACTAGTTTAGGCTTATCTACCCTTTTTTGTTTTCGAGTTAGGAGCCCGTACGGGACCGGGACCATGGACAGACGGACGGACGGACGAGCAGGATTCGCAATCCGCCCTATTACGACGGCCGGACAATAGTGTTCAGTTTAATAGCAGTAGTCAAAGTCAGTTCAGCAGTGATCGGCGAGGTCGGATGTGAGTCAGACAAGAGTAAGGCCATATTGTATAGTTATTGTAAGGACATTGTGTGCATGGGACCTAACACCTGTTTGTTACGTTGAGCATTAGCCTGTCAATAGAACGCTGTGTGTGTGTCTGGGGCCCGTGGCGAGTCCACCCACGCAATGATAATAATAATTGTCCTCTGGGCTCGACGATTGACATAATGCCCTCCACGTGGCGACTGCAGCAGAGCATCTCGTGAAAGGAAAGAAAGGTGATAGAGCCGGTACTTGCTATAGCGTCGCTTCTTACGTACAAGTTAGATTCGTGACCAGAAGCGCTTTACAGTCTCGGAAGTGGCAGCTGATGGGCTAATGATACCGCAGCGCACTATGCAGCCATCCATTGCTCCCATCAGTGTACAACTGGACCTGCCCCGTTTGTAGCCAGCAGACATACCACCGCCCCAATCAACCACACTAGGCCTTCACCCGTAGCCCGTTAGCTGCTACTCATTTCCCATCCCGCTGAGCATAGGAGGCTGAGCACACACACGGTGGTTAGCAACTTGCTCAAAGTTGCTTGCAAATGACCCGCGGTGAGAATCACTCGAAACCAACCACTAGGCCTTACTTGGCAGTATCACCGAATTTCAGCGGGAATAGGGTAGGACCGTAGAGTGGCTGTTTTCAGCAAAAAAAACTTATGCAAAATAGTACCGACGTTGCTGCTGTTCAGTAACAGGAAGATGCATACGTTCTTTCGATTGGTTCCGAAATCAACGACCTTGGATGACCTTAAACGGCCACTACACACTCTGTAGTTCACAATAAATGCGTCTCTCGTTACCCATCAGCACAGGTTCTGGCTTATGCCGACGCGTGCAGTTAATCTACATGTTCTGTTCAGTTTCTGCCATGACTTACCTGGTCTGGCAGCTTGCAAATCCACTGTGATCAGAGTCATTGGGTACATTCAATGCAGTCACTAATCGCAGACGATCGTCGATGTACACATGCTGAACAGCTAATTTTTGCAGGATTATCCGGATCTTCTGGTTTAGGTTTGGTTTTCTTGGTTTTATGCGTTATTTTATTGTGTTTTTTATTGTTAATTTTAGGTTCATTTCATTGTTGTGGTTAGTTTCTTTGATGTGTGTTTTGTATGTGTATATTCTCTCGGTTGGTTTTTGCATGATTGTCAATTTGTCACCGCCAGTGCAGTTGAATGCTTTGTCTTTCAATTTTAGGTGATGTGGTATTAGTACTAATACCCATTTGTTGATGTTAAACCAAGGTCTGGAGTGGGATAAGTGTACACTCCATATAGTGGTTTAACATTCCACGGTCGTCGACGGTCAGTCGTGTGAACCGACACTGTTGTTCGCTTGGTCATGCTTGAGTGCACCCTGTGAAGTTATCAGTCCGTTATTTATACCACTTCAGACATAATGCTATTGATACGAGCACGGCCATGGAATAAGAGTTTTAGGTGGTTCTGTGGTGTTTGTGCAGAACAGTTTGAGCTCTTTACTGTTCACTGCATGTTGTTCATTGAGGCAGCTACCAAAGCAGGTCCTGAGTAGAAATCAATGTACGCTAACTGATATCCTTATCTCATATTGCTGGAATCGTGGATTTTTTGGGCCACCACCGGCTAAGCCAGACAGGTTTGTCCGTCGTTAACTGCATCAAATATTGACCCACTGCTCAAAATGCTATCGAGTGGATATTAAAGTTCCCGCCACACCTAAACTGCGTCGCTACACTACGTTGTGAAATACTTATGTCTGCTTTTGAATACTAAATATTTGCCAGATTGTGTAGGGCGTGTGGGATCGTTAACGTTGACCATTTTATTGAAAATCTGCTGCTAAATGCAGCGGTGAGAGAATGTTAAAAATCGGTCAACGTCGATGAAGTTCTGATTTGATGAATATATTAAATAGTTGCTGAAGTCTATGTAAATCACCCTGTACATCCGCGCCGTCATTCTCAATATTCAGGTAGTGTTTTAAAATGACTTTTTTTGTCTCTGTCATACCCGGACTTCATTTTGGCTGACACTTTACTAATTTGGGTCTACTAGAATTATTTCATGCTGGCATGTCTACCATACTGTTTACAGTGAAATAGCTGTCCATAACCTGCGTGTGCAATCATTGAATCATGTGTGACCAGACGAACGACAATGCAGGCCTCAGGCCAGCGTGGGATAAATGTCGGCCCCCGCGGCGCGATCTGGGGTGTGTAAGTTCGTCTCACACTCACTAACTAGCTCCGGATCCTGGTTTAAAGTATACACATATTTCATGATCTACTTTTGTCGCCAATCTCTCACTGCAGTGTCTGGAGTGTTATAACTGTTCACAGTCTCTCTCCACTCAAGCGTGACGATTGAAACGTGGGTTGGGTCTGTGTACAGCACCCATTAGCAGGCAGAACTCACCGTCGATCGCGGTCGTGTGATAAATACGGTTTAACACGGCTAATGCGCTGTAGACCGAGTTAAAGCCTATACATAGTGCTTATTACTTAGACCGCGTTATGATGATGATGATGATGGTCTATGTGTGTCTGTATGTCTAGGTTTGGTTCATCGTCGTTAGACAGTCTGTCGGCAGCTGACGATGCTGCTGCTGCTGCTGCTGCGGCTGCTGCTCAAAGGCTTCATATCCAGCGACTTGCAGCCGCCGCTGCCGCCATGAGATACAGCCCATATCACTTCACGCCCCATGCCTGTCTGCCGCTACCAGGTTTCGTTATTTAACTCTGCTCTCTGTGATCACTTGTAAGTAAGCAAATAAGTAAATTAGTACTTTTATAGGGTCAACAAAATCCCTGCCGTCTCTGTTTGCATATTAATCCTTACCTTTCAGCCAGACACCGGTTTACACTGTGGAACCCTCTGCATGTTTGCTCTCAATTTTTTGTTAGCAATCGTCTCGCATATCCACGAAGGGATGGGCAGGCTGCGTCTACCTAGGTAGAGGATTATATGTTTACATGATTTATTCCCTCGCAGACGTTGGTCACCCATCCAAGTACTAACTGGTCTCGGCGTAGAGCAACTCTGTGGATCCATGCTGGCGTGACGGCCGGATGTAGTGGCGTGTGGAACTCCTGTAAATGAATCGTTCTGTCCTTGCCTTCCTGTCCGTTTGCTGCTGCCGACTTTTTGTCTAGCAGCGCTGCCAGGCACGAAATAACTTAATTAAACTGAGCGAGTTGTCAGCAAGAGCTATTCATTCATTAAGGTAGCCGTGATTTTTGTACGTCGTAAACCGAAAACTGCTTTATTTTGGTGAAACTGGTTAGCCTGAGTAACGAATATTTAGCGATGTGATACTAAGATGAAACGGAAAGCAAGACAAGAAGCCCAGCTGTCGCTAGGGTGGGGCCGACCATACTGGTTGTCAGTGACCTTGAAGGTCATCTAAGATCGAATATTTTTATGTCATTTGGAAGGGCGTATGCCACTTTCTATTAGTGATTAATAGTAACCTTGGCTCTATCTTGCACCGTTTAGCTACAAAACATCCGTGACAAACGGACGACGGACGGACGGACGACAGCTTATGACAGAGGGCCTACTTTAAGCTTACACCTTAGCGATGGGTCCAAAAAATGTGAGCACGGATTGCCAACAGAAGTTCGGCAGCGATCTTTCTCACACGCCGGACAAGCAGCGTGGAACACTGCTGCACGAACTGGGGGCTGTAGCAACTTTCGGTAGCTAAGCGTCTGATTAAAAACTACTATTGTAACATTGCTTTTAGTTCATGAATAGTTTTTAGCCGACCGTACTTAAGTAACGGTCGAGCTTATGGTACAGTTGTCGTCTGTTCGTCTCTCTGTCTGTCTGTGACGGATGTACTCTGGCCAACGGGTAGGTCTTAGGGAAAATTATTTACATGAATAATTAGCTATAATGTCTTAAAACTAGGCGTGCAAAATTTTAGCAATGGGGAACATTTTCGAAATTGGGATTGAATGGAGGTGGTAGGAAAATGTGCGTTTTTCAATGCTGTATCTTGGAAACGGTGAAAGATAGGGCCAAGGTTGCTATTGACCACTAATAGGAAATTGCATACGCCCTTTCAGATGAGATGAAAATCATCGACCTTGGATGACCTTGAAGGTTAATGAAAGTCAGTACGGTCGGCTATCCTAGCTACAGCTGGGCTTTTTGTATTCATTCATACACAGACATTGTAATGCAGCGCTGTCCTGTTTTATTGTAAACGATGATTTTGGTGATGTAGGTACTGCTGGTTACCCTGCAGGTGGTCCTGGGGTGGACTACCTGGCAGCGGCTGCCCAGTACCAGGCTGCTGGACCGGCAGGTGTGTACCCAGCTGCCGCTCTGGCGTCACTAGCTGCAGCGGCAGCGGCAGGTCAACACGCTGCTTCACCACACGGTAGCACCGCGACCACCACGGGTCTACTAGACCAGTCGACAGCCACCAACAACGTCGCTGCACAGTGTAAGTATTTGCTGACCAGTGACAAACTGAGTAGTGTAGGAATGTTCTTCCCCCTAGCCCCCCCTCCCCCGACATTTTTCACAGCATTTTTCAACTGGGTGTGTAGCTTTCTGTGGCAACCCATCTCAAAGTTGTCATATGATAGTGATACTTGAGAGGTAAACGTCCCTGTCTGAATTCAAGCCATTCAGGCCAGTTCTTGATTTACCTACCTAAGGAGGATCGAAGGCTGAGTGCTATATTTTGTTGCAATATTTTGAATTAGTATTTCTTCAGCTACAACTGGTACAAATTTTGTGTAAATTGGTCTTCATTTGAGTGAATTATAAAAAAACAAAACTGGGTCCTTTTTTATGAAACACCGTGTAGATGCCATTTGGTAGGTACACCTTCTCGGTCCAGTGACACAATGTGTTCAATGGGGCTTCATGACCAGCAGGGGAAAAGCAGATTTATTTGGGTTGAACTTGCCCAGTTATATGATTCATCAGGGGCAGTGCTGATCATACCAAATTACTTCGGTCATTTGCTATTATCTGACATGACTGTGTATATGTGTTATAATATGTGTATGCTGATGATACTGCAGGTGCGCCAGGCAGTTCACCACGTCCGTCAGTGACACTGAAGCCCACTGGCGTCACCGTCACAGGTCGTAAGCGGGCGCTGTCCCACTCGCCACTCGAGTACAGCTTTGACATCGAAAGTCTGACTCGCAGCTCCGAGGGTTCGCTTCATCTGAGGTCCGTCAGCGCCGGACACAGCTCACCGGTCCTGACACGATCTGGTGGCTCTTATGGACATCTCTCTGCCGGTCGGTATATGTAATTCATACTTCTTCAATCTTCATACTGATCAATAGGGCCCACAGTTTTCCGCAGAAAATTTTGCCAAATTCCATTGGCCAGTTTGGAAAATTCTGCGACTTACCATGGCAAAGTCATCCAAATTCTGTGGCTTACCGCGGCCTTCCATTTGAAACTAAAATGAATCCTATCTTGGTTAAAAACTTTAGTTTATGAAGGGCCGACTGGCATAGTGACATTGTGCTGAGTTATGCTAACAACGTACAAAGAAAATTACCGATATTTTTCTTTGTTTAAAAAGTGCAACCTGTTAAGTTGCGTTGCGTTTATTTACGATTGCGCCATATTGTGATAGCTATTAGTAGAGCCCACAGCTTTTTGGCAGTTCAGTTTGATTTTTTTCATGACAAAATATGTATCAAGTAAAAAATTGTACTAATCGCCTGTGAATTTTCAACTTCTGCAAAATTACGCGAAATTATGTGGAAATATCAAAATTCCACGGCAAAGGGAAAATTCCGTGGCTTGGCTCGAAATTCCGCGGCCTGCAGAAAACTGTGGGTCCTAGTAATCAATGTTACGGTGCTTTATCTACAGCAGTTAGGTCGATACTGCATTACACTGTCAGTCAAAAAACGAGTCTTAAGGGCTTAACAAAAAGCTGGAGAAAAATCAGTGTTTTTGATGTGAGGAGGAATAGGGTGATGCAGAGTATAATGGTAAAAAATAAACTTTTAAAATTTAAGCAGGGCACCTGCTCATTTTGTTCGCATATGTGAAAAAAATTCTGTAAAAAAATTTCAAGGAAATTGGTTAACATTTAGAGGTTGCTACCGACACTCAAAGTTATTCAACATGCGACATATGCAATTTCACAAGTACGTCATGTGACAGTTACTCAGGTAAGTCACGGTAAATGTCTACAGATGTCCAGTTACAGCATCAGTGTTGACTTGTTTCTGTCAGCATAACGTTGTCTGTACTGCTTGACTGTCAGTAGCAGAAATTGCTTCTGCTCCTCATTATTGGTGTGCAGCAGATTGTACTCGTCCATCAGTGCCACACCGCGTTCTGCTATGTCGTTCACGACTCTCATACTGCGTACAGTTGCTCTGACAGATGTGTATGTGGCATCTTCCTCCCACTGAGATGGATCTTTGCTTAGAAAGTCACAAGGTAGTCCAGTTATGTCAAAGAATCGGGTAGTGTTGGCTGTGACAAAGTCCTGTAACTCCTTTGAGTTGACATTCTGCAAGTCTACAATGGCTCTTGGGAGGATTCTCAATTCCTGCATTGTTCAAAGCACCCACCATCATTCGCTTTGTATCAGCTGACAAGTTGTCATCAAAAAGTGCAAGAGCAACAAGCTCTTCTGAGAGGTACCAAAGGTGTCCTGTGAACTTCTTCATAGCAATCTTTGAAACGCTGGCATCGGCATAATTATGAATTGCTTTAAGAAGCTTCAGATCCTGGCGTGGAGCAGAGCAAGCTGAAGGGGCTGTAAACCATGCTTCCACATAAATATGAACTGCAAAAATGCATATATCCAGGATGCCCTTCGCTTCCTTTGAGGTTAACTGGAACTGCTGTCTGAAAATCCATATTTTCAAACAGTAGATGGCTTTAGCCATCCATCGTGCTCGATGAAGCCCAGCGGGCCGCTTGAACGAAACTCCTTTAGCCGGAGTTGCTCCCATGAAGATGACAGTGAGTTCCAACAATTCACGATAGTCATCTCTCATCTCGTGGCTGAAATTCCTCCAACTGGCTCTGAGCGAATGCAGTCAACTGAACACTGATGTTAGCAACTTTGCTGGCAGCTTGTTCATCTGATAGTACAGTCTGATAAGCTGACTGGTTGGTGTATGGCCAGTGTGCTTGAAATCGTTTAAAGATGGCAATGTCAGGGCTCTTTGAAGGTCCAAGTGAGTGGATCATTACTGCTTCTAGTACAATTTCTAGCATATGGTGTCGACAGGCCAGCCACAACAGCTCATTTTCCATTTTCTGTTCAAGAAGGACACATGCGCCATTCAGTCGACCAGTGTTGACTGCAGTTGTGTCAAAGGACATGGCTTTGATTCTGTCGCATATACCCCATGACAGTGCAGCTTCGTAAACTGCTGTAGCTGATGCTTCTCCACTTCCAGATGGCAGCTTCGGAACAGCAAGAAGCTGATCAACTCCAACTCCTGACACTAAAATGGGAAGACGATCAACACTTTCTTTTCCAGTGATATCTGGTAGTATCTTGCCATCCCAATGAATCGTTAAAGGAACATCCGGCCTGAAGTCTGCTTTTAAATTTTCTGCAATGGCCTGTCGATGTTTGATTCGCTCACGGCGAATACTAGAATAGCTGAGTTTGTATTCAGCTGGATCATGACCAAGGTTCTGAAGCACAGGTGTGATAACTGCAGCTGCTCCACGATCACTTAGCTTCGTCACATCAAAACTTGCGGCTAGCTTGTTATCAAATAAGCTCAGTTGCCCCATCCTCCTTGAAGTTGGCTGTGATGTTAATGGAGTACCACCAACAGCACCAAGAGCTTCATCATTAACATCTGCAGTCTCTACATACATATCGTCTTCTGCATCACCAACATCTGCACATTCTACACACATATCTTCTTCTGCCTCAGAAGATGACGAGGTCAAAATTACTTGTTCTTCACGAGAAGCTTTCTCTGCTTCTTCTCTTGCCCTTCTTATGTCTAGAACTTCTTGTCTCTTCTGTAATTCAATCTGTTTCTTGTACAATGCTGTGTCAGTAGCCCCCATCATGCCTCTGCGCCCCTTTTCTCTTTGAGCTATAAGAAAGTCTTTATCTTCCTGAATAGTCGTCAGTTCTAGTGCGCCGGCATGTGCAATGTCAAACAAGTCTTCTAATCTCTCTTTCCAGTTTTCCTCTTTTTGCTGCAAAGCTTCTGAGCGTTTGACTTTGTTCTCTTTATTTTTCTTCAGTTTTTCCCATTCTCGAAACATATCTTTAACTTTGCTCACAACATGCTTTTTCAGTCTCGTTGGGATACTGGCTTTGGCCCATACTCCCAAAACATCTTCTGCAGTAGAATGGGATGCATCACGTACAGTTTTTTGGACAACTTTCTGGTAGTGAAACAAACAGTGCTAATACTTCACGCTTTGATGGAAGCTTGGTACCACTCAAAGTAGATGACATCTGGCCAACTAACCATACATCAGTCTGTTTTCTTGTAACAGGCTTTGCACTGGATTGTTCTGACACTGCACAGGCCATTGTGTTTAAAAATTATGCTGACAGTC
>Ga0056128_1005769_pt1 | contig 15578 bp, 8 predicted proteins | sample WorMetLIZISLAND2_FD_71113 | JGI IMG/M metagenome (GOLD analysis project Ga0056128, IMG submission 71113) | Marine gutless worms symbiont microbial communities from Max Planck institute for Marine Microbiology, Germany - Olavius geniculatus... ...
GCTCCGGCCGGACAGTCGCTCGCCTGCCTCTCTCTCTCTCTCTCTTTCTCTGCCTGAGTGTGTGCGCGTATGTGTGAGGTCTAGGCGCGTTCACGACAACGACAAGACATCACGTAAGCGTGCATGGTTTCCATCCAACGCAACGAACACAACAAACCAACGAACACATCGACCGCTGCGTTATGGCCGTTGCGTTCGTTGCGTGGGTTGCGCAGGATGGAAACCACACTCAAGCGCATTCGAGACGACAACGACGACGACGACAAGACATTACGTACACACACGCTGCCAACAGCAGGCCTAGTGACTCGCTGCAGCCACGCAGCGCCGAGGATCGGACCAGTCTCTCTCTGCGGCTTGCCTGGTCTGTGTCCAAGCGTATCAGTAATAAGTCGCACGGTCGGTCGGTCGCCGCGGGGCCGCGAAATGCCCACCCAGCCTGCAAGCCAGCATGACGACCGACCGACCGACCGACGGCGATGGATCGATTGGACCGTTTGCTTGCTTGCTTCGTCTTGGTCCATCTACTCGACTCAGACACCGCTTGCTTCCATCAATCATTGCTTGCAGCGGCGTAATCGTGCAAAGACACAACGCGAACGGCCATGAAATAAATATTAGTTTCGCCATGGAAAAGACCACTGCAATAATTGTACGGTAGGTTTATCGACAGCAGACGTTCGGGTTTTGTTAAATAATGAATTTGGTGTCGATCTTCAAACACGCCTAATTCTGTAAGCTATGGCATAATCGCTCTAAGACAAATTGCAAGCACGGCGTTGTACCGAGCACGTTAGGATATAGTTTAGTAATAGAACTGGACTTACTAAATCACTAGCAAATTTTGCCTACGATGATGCGATCGTGATCTGTGTCGAAAATTGACAAAAATTTCAAATAACACGGTCAGCGTCGTACGCATGGCTAGATTTGCCGTTCAAGCATCACAATCGTACCATTAGCAACAATAAAATAAATGAAGAAAAGCAATATTTAAGCTATAAAACAATAGCGATGCGTCGGTGTCGCTATCAAAATGCGCGCTGCACGGTCGACACCGAACGAGTTCGCGACACTTCGGTCCCACGGGCGTACAGCTGCTTCATGCCGTGCACAATGCACACTAGCGCAATGTCAGAACGATGGACTCCTGATATCAGTCGCCAAGAATCAATATTTCTGTCCACAACGAACGCTGCTTGGCCGCCGATATTAGGGCCATCAGCCCCGTAGATCACGTTAATAAATTCCGGGTATATAAAGCTTCTATGGACTCGAAGTTCTGGTTGATGATTGAAAAATATCCACGCGATATAAATGCATGAATTGCAATGCAAGCTATACTATACGTAGTGCGTAGCCTAGAGTATGACTTGCAACAAATCATTCATACGTTATTACGTATAAGATTAAACGTAATTTGAAAACCGAACTGTTCGGCATTGTGTACGTAGTAAACGTGAACGCTGTGCTACACACGATGCAGTCGTCATAATTTATGAATGTGTTCTGCTTGAGTCTCTTGTTTGAGGCCCTCAGCAGAACTAAAATTTTGGACCCCTCCCCCCGGTACACAGCGGTCATATTAAGATCTTTAGCTGAACCGAGACAGTTGGATTTTTACGCGCAACAGCAGCTACTGCTGTAGCGCGTCTTAGCCATCGCAATTCTGTCTGTCTGTCCGTCTGTTTGTCCGTCCGTCACACGGCTGGATCAGTCAAAAACGGTGCAAGCTATGATCACTAAATTGTGACCATCGGCTGCCTGGAAGACTCTAGTTTCAGGATCAGTAAAGCTTTTCCATAAATTCCAAGGGGGTCACCCCGAAAAACAGCGCTAAATGAGAGGGGGTAGACAAAATTTGCAATTTTCAGCCGATACGGCGTTGGCTGAGCGAGATAAATTACGCCCTTTGGTGAGTACGAGTAAAACACTATAGCCACCGGTCATCTGGCGCCTTCTGGCGACTGACTAATACTTTGTTTTACTGGGCTTTCAAACATGCACCGCTGTTGCGCGTTCCCGTTTGCGTTAGCATGGCTTTTCTTGTTTGCGTCAGCAGTAAAAGCAGCTTCCGCATCAGTTGTCGGTTTGCCGCAGAAACGGCAGCAGCCGATCAACTGACGACCTCAGCCGTACCAGCACGAATCCGTCAGTCGGCCAACCAGCACCTCAAGCCTAGCAAGTTTACCATCACGGAATAGCCGGTCGGCAAGTTTTCAGCAGTGCTTGCCTGCAGAAATCTCGAATTTACCACCCATATTTTACGCTAATTTTGGGCGTTCATTATTGTCACATAAATCTTTTGAAAACGTTAACCCTAACCATACCCCAATCCTAATCTTATCCATAACCCTAACATTAACCCTAACCCTAACCCAAATCTTAAACCCTAAACCTTACACCACAATAATCACGCGAGTTCTATTCAGTAGTGCGTACACTTTATTTAATGTCATTTGCTAGGTGGCGACTGCGATTTTTCATTTTGACCGGTCAGATAGCCTATAAGCTATTTGACTGGCTGCCGGTCAAATAGTCGCCGCATATAACAAAAGCTCAGCGGTCTAGGCCTACCTTTTGATCTCCCGTGCAAATGCAGGCAACTTGTCTGTTGTATTTTATTTTGTTTATTTACATAATTTGTGTTAAATATTTTTCGCAAATTTTGGAAAACCAGACTAAACATAAACAGACTATAACTGACAGATTGAGTATACGAACGTCGTGCTATAGCCTATCACGTGTGCTATCAACTTTCTAAATGTTTTTTTGCTAGATGTATTGCATAAATGGCGCTACCTGTCTCTTATGCTAATATGAAGAGATCGAGAGATAACAATCTTTGCATGTAAACTTATAAAAAGCTGGTTTATCTAGCAGTCAACACGTAACCATATGTTAATTAACATAGGCCTATCTCTACTTTAGCTTCATACTCTGCAGACTGCCTGTGCTTCTAATTAGACTGAATATAATTATTGCACAACCTGCATCTGTTGTGTCAACTGCTCATTTTTTTCTCTAATTGCAGTGGTTGCTGTTGTTAATTGCAACTGAAGCAAAGGCGTTAACTGTGGCATCAGTTTTGAGATAATTACATTCCAAGTGTAGCCAACGGGTTGCTGCGACGTGTGCCAATAGGGCCTACTGCTGACGTTGACTGATGAGATTATAGTAGCAACGATCGTCGTCTACGTGTTTGCCGCGGAAATAGAATGACGTCGTCCAATCATCTTCTGATGCACGAATTGCAGCGGCGAGTGAATGGAGTGATGCTATATATACATTGATTCAAGAAAACATCTCGTTATAAACTATACAATATGAGTCACATTGTCTCTGTCTTCTCTCTTTGTGGGCTTTCTAATGACCCTAAAATGTGTGACCTTGACCTGTGGTTAGAACGAAATTCGTCGCAATAGAGGTAAATAACCTATGTACATTAGCCTATAATCGAGTGTGGGAGACGAATAAAACCACTTTGTACCTTGCTACTCCAAATAAATTATGAACATGATGTTAAACGGAGGCCAGTGACAAAATAAACCAGGCAGGGAATAATACCCACCCCCTGTGGAGAGGTGTACATCCCCCCAATTAAAATTTTGACCTCGCCCAACAAAAAAGATACCAGTAGGTGTTGTGGTTGAAACTAAATGTATTTGGTGAAACCTATGTTATTTCTGCACATTGTTTTTATTACTTTTCATTAATTCACAGTAAACTGTAACAAATTGTGACCTAATAAAATTTTTTTGGCAAAACAACTGCAAAATCTGACTTTTTAAGTTTCCAAATTTTAGAAAACAGCAAATTTGCAGTATCCATTGAATGTCCAAAAGCCAAAAGTGTTTCAGCTTCAGGGGGGCTTCGCCCCTTCCGTTAACCAGGTAATAGACTCATTGTTAAAACACGGTAAAATTCGCACACTGTATTTTTACGCATCCAGTTCCAACCGAGCCATATACAGTTCACAAATGATTAGACTGTAACATGAATATCCAAATTATTAAATTTCAGAAAGCGATTATAACAAATTAGCGACCTTTATAATGTATGCACGGGCTTCTTTTTTTTCGTCATCATCATCATGATCATCATCATCATCACGGGGCAAGCCCCTGCTGGAGCGTAACCGTTTCCACCACTTGTCGTCAACGAGCTCGGTCTTGTGCAGAGTGCCTGGCCGCCACAGCCCGATGTTTTCTTGTCCGAAGTCCCGCTCGACGGTGTGTAGCCACGTTTGTCGAGGACAGCCGCGATGCCGTCTCCAGTCCTTTGGCGGTTCGTCGATTCCGGCGTTGAGAGCGCGTGCGTGGTCCTCATCTGGGTCAGAGCGAACGATGTGGCATTTCTTCGATTTTTACGAGCCAGAGCTAGCATAGCTATTGCGCGTATTAGCTACGGTAATTCTGTCCGTCCGTCTGTCTGTCCTGGTGTTACGTCCCGGTACCGTTCCAAGCCCAGGTGAGATAGAGACTTCGGGTTTTTACCGCGTGATAGCATAGTGTCTCTAGTATTTCGATACAAAATTTCATGACCCCAGGTCAAGGGGGGGGGTCCCACGAACAAGGAGGCGAAAGAGGGCCACCCCTCTAAAAAGATGTTATTTTACCGGTATTGGCTCGTCTAGCGTAAAAATGGTTGCAGATAGGCACAGACATGCTGCTGATCATAACAAGCACTGGCGACGAGGTTCTTAAAAATGTCAACATCGATGATCTTGAATGACTTTGAACCCCCCCCCCTCTCCCCAAATAAGGGGTTTTAGTGAATTTTTCCCAATTTCAAGCTGCGATGCACATTTCAAGAGTGAATTGCGCTGAAATGGTTAGAGACGAATTAACACAATCTGCATATAGAAATTTTTCCATTGAATGTAGATTATAGCAGTCTAAGTCCCGACCCCCTACGTTCAAGGATGTTTGCACAAGCGGGTGTCAAAATAGAGTGCCCCTGAAAAAGTGGTTATGTTTCTGCTATTGGCTTGTCTATCGCGAAAGCTGCTGCAGATAAACACAGACATGTTGTTTATCACAACAAGCACCAATGACGTGCTTTTTAACAGTATCAACATTGATGACCTTGAATGACCTTGAATCTTAAAATGAGGGTTTTAGTGTTTTTTTGCAATGTTCGGCTGCAAAAGTGAATTGCGACGAAACGGGTGGAGATAGACCAAGATTACCTGCGAACAGGAACTGCTGTACGCTCTTGCGCGTTTCATGAGCATTAGCTGAGATTTCTTGTTTAAAGTCTTACGAAACTTTGCCACGGGAACATGTAGTAATTGTTATTCAAATTAGAAAGTGTCTTCAAAACTTGAAGAAATTTAACAGTTACCAAGTACACTGTTGTCGTAAGTCCTAGCTCTCAATGATCCCTCAATGTCTGTAGGCCTGTGTCAAATTTAGTCAAGGGTTCGACAAGCAAAAAGGAAAACTGCTTATATTAAAAATTATGTTGGGGCCGCTTTGTTTAGCTGATTACATTTTCATGGATTATGCATTGTTTAATTTCACATTTTGCAAAAAGGTCAGCCACCACTTACAGGTCTACATAAAAATTGATGAAAAAAAAGAATTGACAGCAAGCCTATGCATGTAGCTTTGCAATGATATTAGACCTATAGGCCAGTCGAATTAAAAGTGTGGGACTGACAAAAAGACAAATCTGCACATATCCGGAATTGGTGTAGGCTAATTATTTCGACGCAGCTGTTAGGCCTGTAACGACGGGATGAGGACAACTGAGCGTTCGGCGACAAATCATCTGGTCGACAGACACTTGGGCGACAACGGTCAAGCATTGAAGACGTAAGTAAGTAAGTAAGTAAGTAAGTAAAGTGTAAATTTATATAGCGCATACTCAAAAAGATCTCTAATGCGCTTAATACATTTTGTCATCAATATTTTGCAAAAAATGTATGTATTCAGATGACGTTTGAAAGTATCGAGACGCAGTTGTGGGTCACGAAGACTGTCTGGCAGCGAATTCCAAGTCGACGGGCCCGCCACAGAAAAGCGCCGACGACCGAAACTGTGGGAGACAGACTTTTGGGCGACAGGTGTCGTTTATTTATCAAAAATAAAAAAAAGTAAAAGGTATAATCGTCTCTTGACTTTTAGCGTTCTGATAGCCTAGTAGGTTAGCATCTTGGCGGAGTCAGCATATATTTAGATCTGTAGTTTAATTAAAATAAAATAAAATTGTTTAGTTAAAACAGTAATTCAATTATAAATGTTTCTTAACAGCTAAATGATTTAATTTTAAAAAAGATATCATTTGACTGACTGCAGTAAACCGAGGGTATAGCAACTGCATTAAAATTAAATACTGCTTGTTATGTGACACCAAACGTCAGCGCTGCAACGCTTGATTTGTCGGTTGAATCAAATGAGGTACAAAAGGTTAATTATCCGCAATTTGCTGGCTTTCGTTTATCGTAAGTGCTGTTTGGTTTGCTTTGGCTATAAAGCGGTCGTATTCAGGGTCAGTCACATAACTTTGGTCTCTAGCGCCTGGGCTAACTGAATATTCTCCATGTAGGCCTAATGTTTATCAATATCCAACTTGTGCATAGGCCTATACGTAATTATCCGCAAGTCATTTGAAATATTTTGTCGCACAGTACTTTCGTTGTGTCGCCCAGTCGTCTGTTGACCGCAAAGACAAGATGAAAACGACGATGTCCATAATGCTGTTTTGACGCTTTGTAGTGGCGTCATCTGGCGATTGCAAGGGATCTTCAGTGGAAACTTTTTCGCTAGCAGAGCTTGAAATCCATCAAATTAGACAAAGCTGCACACGATTTCGATACTTAAGCTAATAATGTTTATTATGCGGCGTCATGACCTTGGACGACAGTGAGATGTTATTTCCCGCTAAAATCTGCTTTCTGGAAAGATTTTCCACCCAGTAAATTCACAAAACACAGTCATTCGTCTTTAACCGTATCGCCCACTTCTAAAACAGACTTAGGGTAACAGTCATTTGCATTGCACGTAAACAATGTTGACAAGAGATGCGTTTTAAAAGTCCAAATCGCGTAAAATGCGTTTTCGGCTTGGGCTTTGTTGTTGCAACAGGCCTAGAACATTCCCTCAGAATCCACTAGCTAAATTTTTGGAGAAAGAATGAGAAAGGAAAGAAGGAAACGGAGGAAAGACGAAAAATAGACCATTTTCTGGACAGTAGTACCAGGCCCAGTTTAGTCTTAGTCTGGCCCTGACTGTTAGCAACAAAAATGTTTGCCACGGACTCAACTAGTCAAGTCATCCGAAAACTTCTTGCAAGTCAAAGTTTTGTTGCAAAAAATATTTATCTTGCCACTGTCGTGTCATCTGCAATAGGACGGATCATTTCTGCACCTGGCTCTCGAACACTTGGTTGCTGATGTCGGGGATGTTTTTTGCCGCACCCTGTAGGCCTACAAATGGTAACAGCGATTATCAAATATCCCACCACACCTTAACTGCGTCGCTAGACTTCCATCGCCATGGGAATGTTTTGCCGCATCTTGTATATAAAGGATGTGCCAGTAATTTTTTTTTAAATTGGTTAATAATCGGCAATAATATGGGCAGTGGCTGCCAACGAGGACGTTTTTGAGACATGTGTATAATATTGCTCGTACACGTACGTTTTTCTAAGAGATTCTTTTTATTGCCGCACCGTCTAGTAGTGCGTCATTGCGTGATTACCACTAACACTTGGGTAATCTGGTACCGTCTTTGCATGCAGCAGGCTATCTGCAGGTATGTTGTTAACCGATATTGTGAAATGTCAGCATATATTTAGATCAGTAGTTTAATTAAAACAAAATAAAATTGTAGACTCAAAAGGTAGGCTCCTATACCAAAGTAAACACTCTTCTCGTAAGCATGCAGCTATCTCTGCTACTTTCTTCGATAATATATAATTCTGTTTACTTCACTTTTTATTGTGCTTACTTTGCATGATTGTTCGCAACATATAACAACACAAGACTCAGACTATCAAGCTTCGCGCAAAGCTAAATACTGTCCGCGGTAGCCGCCGTGGCATGCACTCTAGAAACATGCCCACAAAACTCATATAACCCTCACCGTTGATGTACGACTCTGATATGCAATAAACTTTTAGCGGTTGTTAGAATACCTGTTCATGCTACATGTCACCTAGATAAGTGTAACGGCTCATGAGTTACTAACAGTGGCTTTGATTTCGGACAAATCTAGACTTTGATCGTGAATATCTCTAGATCGTGTTGAGCAATTGACAAGCGGAAAACGACAATATTTACTACGATCCTTCTCACATTCGACATAAACAGTTGGGTAAATTTTGATCCACTGACGACAAAAAATGATTTTGACCTTTGACCTATGACCTTGACATTAAGCAGGGTTCTTGCGGCTGTGAAGATACATGTTCGTGCAAAATTTTGGCTGTGAATGAGATTGACATCTGAATGCGAGAGCGAATTTTCGGATTTATTGTTACTGCAAGATAGGACGACCTCCGGCGTGAGACAAAGCTGTGTTCTTGCACCAGCTCTGTTCAGCATCGCTATCGAATGGATTATACGCCACGTGACGGTGAAGCCTGGGACAGCAGTGAGGCGTGATCATTTCGGGGACCTCGTATAGGCCGGCGATTCGGCTTTTCTCGTCAAGTCGACAGCTGAAGCTGTATCCAGCCTGAGCAACTTCTGCCAGTGCACTCGGCCTTTGGGTCTCGCGGCCGAAAACGAAATTGCACAATCCCGGTACCGGTACCCAGCCACCAGCCATCGTAGTAAATGAAAAACAGTTGAGAGCATGGACAACTTCATCTACTTAGGCAGTGTGTTCTTTCCTCCCGCCCAGACATTAACAGAGTTATTGGTCTAGTATCGGCTAAGCGTTGACGACGACGACGGCGACGACGACTTTAAAGTGTTCGTACCTACGAAGCAATAGTATGTACGTATTCAAACTGTCACGTTAAACCATTTTAGGTTAAAAAGTATCGGTTTTGGTTTTCACAAAAGTCTTGTTAACTCACTGATTACGACAGAAAATTAGATTTTTAAGAACTTTCCTAACAGGATTGAATTTAGTTGCGTAAATGAACGGATTGGCGCTGGTGTAGAGGAATCCCACGAATAACGTGGCGTAATAGCGGCTGTCGTTAGCTGTCAGTTCCTGCGGATAATTCAGCAATGCAAGTACGTAGTAGACATTCGCCGGGCCCCATGTGATGGCATAGAATGCACTGACGAGGACCATCGTTTTGATGACGTTGGACTGGATGTGATGTGCTTGGGCCTGCGCTTGGGTCTGAGCGGTGCTTGTTCCAGTGGCACTGTGGGCGGCCATCACTCTCGCCTGACGACGAACGGCGACCAAAATACGACCGTAACAGAAGGTGAAGATGACCAGTATGACGAAATAAAATGAAGCAATATACCAGCCTAAATACGCCCGATACTGGACGTCGCTCACAAAGTTGTAATAGCCGTAGCATATTCCGTCAATCACTATGCTGGTAACGAATACCACGACTGTGTTATAGCCAATCCCAGCCAGCCACGAAAATGCTACTCCCAGATATATGACCCAAGGACGCAGCCATTTTCTACTCCAGACAGGGTGGACCACTTTGAGATAGCGGTCAATGGTAATCGCAGCCAGATTGATGGTGGCACCGTTAGTTCCGCTCCACATGAAGTTTTCACTGAATATCAACATGCACAGCCAGTAGCCGAGCGTTCCGCTCAGGTAAATGTTGTAAAGCTTCAATATGTAGATAAGAAGCAGCGAGAAACTGCTAACGAGATCAAGCGCGTTTTGATTGACGATGAGAATGAGTTTCTTGTGCTGTTTAGATGCAAACAGAGCGTACAGCACGAGCGCGTTTCCTACCATACCGACAAATCCGACGACTACCACGGCAATCGTGGAATAGAATTCGAAATTTGATGACAATGACGTCTTGCTGTTTGCATCTGTAGTGCTCATCTTTTCAGCGTTCATCGTTGTCATGGCAACAGACAGATTCCAGGTCGTTGAACTTTCTTCTGCCATTGAATGCGCGGGCTGCACAACAATTAATGTTTTCTTTCGTTATCGTAATCTTCATATACACTCACGCTGGTAAGTAGATTAGCCTACAAGGTAAAATAAAATAAAGTAGAATAGGTTTATTGCGCCATACAGTAGAAACTTGCATGTGAGGGATATTCATTGAGCGGTCTGGTCAGTCCTGAGAGTCGTGAATGTAAGTTTATGGCAGAAAAAACTTGCAGCAATATCGGTGTGTCGTTAGTACAATAACGTGAACAATCATATAATCAGAACAGTACCAAATCTTTAACTAGAAAAGCAGTCGTAGCCTGCAGGTACCTCCGCCAAGGCAAAACTATTCGCTAGGTGGCGTCACCATCTTCGCTTTGCCAGCGGTTCCCTTATGCCCCCTTTAACGCACTAGTAACGAAAATTTCAAAGTGATCCAGAATCCAGGATTCCTGCCGAATCACGCCCAAAATTGAATCACTGGTAGCTTGTGCCATGCCCGACATACCCTCAAAATTTCAGAAAAATCCGTCCATAACTTTTTGAGTTATCTTGCTAACAGACAAACAGACAGACAAACAAAAACCGGCAAAAACATAATCTCCTTAGCGGAGGTAATAAATGTCAACGTTGCTCTCGCTAGCAACTATGACATGCCAGCTTGTGCATTATACTCGGTGCTCTAACGTAAGTAGTTTATTTTATGACCTACCGGTACTCCTGCTATCTCTCGCCACAGTGTCTGCAGTGTTGTAACCGCTCATAATCTCACTCTAGTCATGCGTGACGATTGAAACGCGTCTTGCGTCCATTTACCACACGCACGTCTCACATGGCACACACCGTCTTTCACGATCATGAAGTAAGCACGTCTCGTCACGGCCAGAGCGTATAAGGTCTAGGCCTATGCCTTGCTATAAAAACGCTCTAGACCATAATAAACCATATAGTTATTTACATCTTTTGCAGCAATTTTCTGTAGTATCTGTCTGTTGAAAATCAAACAAAATGATCAACATGGCATGTCGAAGTTACAGGAAAAAAAAACTAAGTGGACATAAGTAATGTAAAAAAAATGTGCAAGTATTACATCAGCGAATATACACGACAAACTTGACAGGTGGTAAAAGTGACGAACTTACATCGACACGAAACGTAAAATAGCCAGTACGGTCAGAATCTCTCTCGAGTTAAATGTAGTCTGGTGGACGTAGTGCAATTGGACAGAAGACCAATATTATATTTATCAGCAGTCATTGTAATGGCTATTGGCTACGGACCACAGTGATTGACAGCTTATGCAGTGAGCTGTAGGCTTATTAAGCAAACGCAACGCACCAATATTAAGAAATGTCATAAAAGCGCAAAAAAAACTTTACAAAAACAGAACAAAAATATTTTTAAATATACAAAAACGCATTAGATAACTATACGAAAGCAAGTGATCGGCAATATACACAATTGTACGTAATAAACCATGCACAACACGTCTGAAGACGACGAACGTCGGCAGGGTAGTAGAGCTTACGCACCCGCTGATACCGTACAAAAATTATTAGTATTAGTATTAGTACGTATTAGTACGAAACAGTAGTTCCCAGTCGTGGCTTTCTTTCTACTGCTGTTTTTTTTCAGTCAGAGATCTTCGAGATCTGTCCGCCGATCGCTGTGAAACTTTGCCACATGATAGGAAGTAAAATCTATTTGATAATTTATATCCCTAAATTTGGAGCCCCTTCCACCAAAAAGTCGGGGCTCAAAAACATGCGACATTCAGTGCAATTTTACAGTTTAAAATTTTATCGCGAATGTCTCCAAAACGGATGCAGATTATTAAAATCAGAAAATTAATGGATGGACTGCGATTCCTTTCGCGTTGAGCGAAAAAAAAATATCCAGCCAGCTTATTTTTCGGAAGATCATATTTCGGCCCCTAGGATGTTCTGCCGGCTCAAATTTTTACACGCGCTAAAAATAACGAAGACTTGCTACCGCACGCCCACCGAGGACGAGGTTTCCTTAAATTTTTTGAACAATAAACGTTTATAAATTGGTTTTAAATTTGGCCTATACGCGCTTATAACTTTGTGGCTATGGGAAGCAATCTCGCGAAACTTTGCCACGTAACAAGCTGCAATGCAGGCATGATAATTCGCGTACAAAATTTAATGAGAGCCAGGACAGCCAGAGAGAGAGAGGGAGAGCGAAAGTTTTAAAATTCGGCGCTATTTTGGACAATTTTTGACTTTTCTCGTAAATATCTCTGGAACGGATCAAGATACCGACAAGCGGTAAACGGGGTTATTGTGGCTGTCGACGCTAGGCTGTAAGCCAACTTAAAGTCTAGCAGATTTTCTCCAAGCCGTGTCTGTCTATAACTCTGCTAGTGTGCCCACCCGCTGTCAGCTACACTGCTACGGTTTATACTCAATTATTATTATCTTAACCTCAATTCAATATATTAGTGAAATACAAAAGCTCAAATTTTGAAAACAATGACCAATACTCAAAATTCTATAGCTTAATAGCAAGTCTCAGACATTAACTTGATCTCAGGAACTTTAAGCATGTTAAATTATCAAAGCGACTGGCAAACGTAGCACACTCAAGACAACGTTAGTTTAACAAGTGGAACAAATCCAATGTGTTGGCTACGAAGCCTGGAAGCGTGAAACTTGATGATCGTCGTGTGACCTGAAGTGGACGCGACGATTGAATTCAGCCGTAAATTATGCGTCACGATTACATCAAGCAGCGATCACGCGTCCATCTGCACTGATGCAGACATGTAGTGGAGGCGCCTAATTGCCAGTCTCCGCATCCTGGTCACGTCGTCGCCTCGGCTTAACTTCAACGCATCACAGAACTTCAACAGACACATCACAACATCTCGTGTAGTAGAGTACTGCTGCTACTGCTGCTGCTGAGATTTGTCTGTCATGCTGTGAAGTGATGCAGAGATGAAGACGTGATCGAAATGCAGCAACTCTGCATCCCTCTTTATCGATCCAAAGTCACGATCCGAAAATCAGAAGTGCATTGGAGCAGGTTCGTGCACTCACGGAAGCGAATTTTGCTGTATTTTAACAAGAAATTAAGTATATTGCCTGGTTCGTTTTGTCACTCGACTCTGTCTAGCGTCATGTTTATGGTATTTAGATCAGCAAACTATAAGAGTTTAATAGTTATCAAACGGGTTTTAATTGTCTCCTACACTCGAACATAGACTTTGGCTATAATCCCTGTATTGTTATGCAATCATCAGTCGTCATTGTCATTATAGTCTGTCGTGTATAGCATTTTCGAGGTTTACATAAACTCGCCAGTCATCATACTCTAAAGTTGTCACGCGCACAAAAGTCTGCCAAATAGACAGAATCATTGATGGTCGAAATATAGACGGAATTGGAAAGCTGTATTTATGTAGAGCTCAGTGAAGTCACTTCAACGCAGCAATTTTCCAGTGTCAAGTTGTTGTTGGTAGCTCTGTGATGACTATCCGCATTGTGCGTCTTGCAGCAATTACTAGCAGGCACCATGGCGACTCGTTGCTAAGCAACTGACAGCGTCTTGACACCAATGGATGGAGCTATAATTAGACGCCGGCGCGAGTGCAGTCATGAATGATGACGTAAACGTCACGTTTACGACTGGCAGTGGCGTAGCCAAGGAAGATTGCGGTCCGGGTGCATGTCTCCCGTCGTAGATGGAGATTATTTTTTTCTGGGGCTTAGCTCCCAGGCAGGCACCACCGGGGCTCTACCTGCCCCTAAACTCCGCGACGGGACTTCCGTCACCGAGACCCTCTCTTGCCTCTCCTTAGCAAATTTCTGACTACGCCTTGACGACAAATATGGTCCCGTCAGTCATGTCATAGTCCAATGGCAGTTACTGCCGCTACGCCTGCAAGTCAGTGCAAAGGCATAATTAGGCGGCCTTGCGCCCGTTCCGCATTTGGCGTGCAATCTTAGAAAACCTGGTTTAAAAACTTGTCCAAATTGTAGCTTTAGGACGCACTGTAAACCACAAACGCAAAATCTTAAAGTCAGCGGCGTATGATTGATGGAGTGGAGTCTTGCACTATTTAACACTTTCTAAGATGCACATCTGAAATGTTTCTACATAATTATGTGCTCCTTTTTACATTTTCTATTACGCCCTGACTGCTGCAACGGCTTGTCGGTTCGATGAAATATACACCAGATGGCTACGTACTTTACGATATATTGTTAACGTCGATGAATCAGGAAATGACGTCATCGCAAACCGGATGTCGGCGTGCGTGGACGACTGTGCAAACATTCTCTTGCTACATAATTTATCTCCGTTGCTACAACAACTGTAAGGGCTACACAACGGTTCGACCAACGCGTGGGCTTTTTGTCGCAATGTTGTGTCAACGTTGTGTGTCTGTTTACATTATGGTCATCATTCGCTACTTTTGTGTAGATTATTTAAATTAACTGCCGCAACGTACATTAGGCTTACGTTTGAAAATGTCGTTATATCGACACGTGACTTGATAACATTCCTTCTTCAGTTCAGCATAAATCGTATACACATGGTGGACCAAAACTTGAGTATAGAATGACATGAAATGACATCGTTTTTTGTTTGCCGATGTAGGCCTAAACAAGTTATGTTGGATTAACTAACGATCAACGTTGTGTAATTTATAATCTGCGTGTAAAAAACATGGGGTTCCGAAATAATTATTAAAATGTTTTTAAATAAAGTAAATTGTGAACAATAAATAGCAACTGTTAAAATTGTTTAAAAGATATAAATATGTGGTGTTTTGTAGTTTATATAAATTAATAATTGACGTTGAAAAAAGGGTGTCAGTTTTTGCCCACCTGGTGTATTGTACTGGTGCTGGCCTACATAACTTAGTAACTGTGACGAATCGTGCTTTACCTCGCGTAATCACTGCAATGTGATGTAATATGTGATACGATAAGATGCAATGGTGTTTATGCCTAGAACGAAATTTCCGTTTTAGTTTTGGCTCTGAAAGCTTATGATGCCGGGAAACTGCAAAACGCAGCCAATGCGAAGTCAAATTAAGATGGATGCGTGTCATTTTGTTGATACTGCCGTATACAATAATCTTAAAATCCGTGTGCATCATTCCGTGGTGTACAGGCTGAGAAACAAGACAGAGACGCGTGCACATCAAGCATCAGTGAACACAATCTCGGTGCGGCGACAGCAGCAGCAGCAGCAGCGTCGGTCGCAGTCCAACTAGCAAGTGACGTCTATCTCAAATTGAGCTATTGGAACAAGTATTCCACATTCTTCTCCTTTTTTCCATTTTTTTCTTTTTCGGGGCTTTTCCCTAAATCCAACAGGTGGTTTAGGGAGTGCAGAGCACTGTACGCTTTTTTATTGTTGTCTATGGCAAACTCCTAGCCGTCTTCGATTTCGAAACATTCTGGGCTTAAAACGCGTTTTGAACTGAAAGCAGGCTAGCTGAGAGACAAAGTTATGTAAAACATGTTTCAAAAATATTACGTTAGTAAACTATACCAATTTTCC
>Ga0056128_1005770_pt1 | contig 15577 bp, 9 predicted proteins | sample WorMetLIZISLAND2_FD_71113 | JGI IMG/M metagenome (GOLD analysis project Ga0056128, IMG submission 71113) | Marine gutless worms symbiont microbial communities from Max Planck institute for Marine Microbiology, Germany - Olavius geniculatus... ...
GATGATGATGATGATGATGATGATGATGATGATGTCTTCGTTCGATAAGTCACTATTCTGCGAGATTGATGCTTTTCAAGTTTCCAGAGTCGTGTGAGGCGACATGTACATGTGTGATCAATGATCAATTAAAGCAAAACACAATAAACTCGCATGCGATTGCGGTGAACGCAAAACCTAAAACTGTTTTTCCGCCGACAGCATCAAAATGGAGGGAAATGGTGAAGCAATATTCTCCTTTTAATTGATGTCTTACTTCGTCTTTTTGTCTCTCACTACAGTGTCTATACTAGTCGGTTTTTATAGTGTTGCACAAAATGAAGTTAGTGATGTAAATTATGAAATAAGGCCAAAGTGATATGGCAAAAAAACGAAATTGCTCTTTTCCTCAGTTTGCCAGGTGGCAGCATAAGACTTACGTTTTGGCTGCAATTTGTAATTGTGTATTTTTGGCTGAAATTTGATTCCAAATTTTTTTGGCTGGGGTTCAGGCACCCCCAACTAACACACGTTTCATTTGACCTCACAAGTGCAGGGGTTTACCTGGCAAATGGCACTCAAATCTGTCAAACGGTTTAAGCAGAGGACAAATGTGACGCGTGACAGACGACAGACCACACTACAAAAATGTACAGAAATAAACGAAATAGCGTGCCCTGCAAAAGCGATTTCGCCTAACAAACTGCTCTAACCCATTCCGTTTTGTATACAGGCAGTTGCGGAGACAAGGCGGCGGCGATGCGGTTTTAAACATTGCGGCGACATCACAATCACGCCATCAGCAGCAGCGGACAGAGTCTACTGTAGAGCGAGTGGGTGACGGGCGGCGCCTGGCACGATGAGCATCGCTCCCACGTTCACCAAGAAGCCGTCCCTGCGCCAGGATGGCAAGGCGGTCGTCTTCAGCTGCGAGATCGAGGCCGCGCCCAAGCCGACGACGCAATGGTTCCGCGAGGATACGCCACTCGAGGCCGGCGACAGACTCAAGTTCGGCATCGACCCGGTGGAGGGAAAGGATAACACGTACACTCTGACCATGACAGTCGAAAAGGCGAGCGGCGCCGACTCGGGAGCGTACAAGGTCGAAGTCACCAACGAACACGGAAAGATGGCCGCCAGCGCCAATCTCAACTTACAAGGTATGGGTTTTCCAATACCACACGCATAGCGATCAACACACAAACTACAGAGACTAAAAAGCGAAATACACCGTGTCTCAATAAAAAATTGCCACTTTTATTTTTTAAATAACGTTATGCAGCATTGGCTGATTTTAATAATTTTTGGCAGACAGCATCATGAAAAAAACTGGGTGTGAACGAGTATACTTTAGCTCATCTTACCTTAATATTATCGTTACATTATTTTGTAAAAGGCAGAAGTCGTAGTTTGGCCGTATACAACAAAGAATTCATACTGGCAGAGCATGCGTCGGCTCAAAAAATCACGGAGACCACAAAATCATCGAAAACTTGTTACATATTTAACACTGGTCATGCTCTTTTTAAAACGTACGTCGACGAATTGAAATAACGCATCAACAGCGAGTAAATTGCTCTGGGTCTCTCATTATTGAACGTGCTGTTGGCGAGTCGCGTCAACGTCCACTGTTTGCGTTCGTGCCGAAGGGAACATTTTGAGCACATGCAGTAATAAAAATAATGTGGTGTAACACGTAACGCTTTCTGAGGAATAATAACCGTTATTCATATTTGTCGCTATTCGGTTAATTATTTCTGAGCTGACGCATGTGTTACCCAGTATGAGTTCATTGCTGTAAACGGCCAAAGTACGACTTTTGAATTTTACAAAGTAGTGTAGCAACAGTATTAAGGTGAGGTGGGCACAACTGTAGTCATTTACGTCAAGTTTTTTCGTTGAGTTTTGTGTCAAACACTAACAAAATTGGCTAATGTTTCACGGAGTTATTCACACAATAACATTGGCACGTTTATTATTGAGACACGGTGTATAATACCGTGCCTTATTTAGATCGAGCAGTCAGACTTTTTGGATAAGATCGATCATTGCAGTAAACTGCTGTTGTTTTGAAAACTGTGTTCAAGTGCTCAGCATGACCGCGCTTCGCTGCAATGATCCGAAGTTTCACTGCCTAAATTCCTGTTCAGTGCGCAATATTTTGGCGACTTTTTTCTCCGTCATTCTGATCGTTTTGATCCCGGTATCAATGCGCTTTATCTCATCTCCGAGGAGCCGTTTGTTGTAAACATGACCAAAGTATCGAAGTTTTCTGTACGCCGCACCTGCGTAAAACACGACGTTTACTTCTGCCAAGTTTCGTTAAACGCACAGAGCGCGTGCGCGGGGCTGCGATTGTCTGGCGTATTACGTCAGTTGCTTCGATAATGTATTTTTATCGTAGGCTGACGACGGCGTAAAGTGATTGTCGACGTTGGCTGGAAATTATCTGGATGTGTGGCTGCAGCCGTAGCCCTGCATGATGAATGAAGATGGACATAGTCGACCAGCATGCATGCGCGCTCGCCGCCAGCGTCCAGATTTCTAGACAGTGAACTTACATGCGGTCTCCCACGCACCGGAATGATGGAGCTTGCAGAATGACGTCATTGTGACGTAACCCGCTGCATCGTCGTCTTTATCAGCAGCAGCAGCATCACCTGAAGTAGCATGCACAGGCATCACGTAGTCGTATATAATGTAACCCAAACTCCACTGCAACATCCTGCCAAGCAAGCTGTACAACAGAAGTTTACCGTTTACGCCAAGTCCACAGCATCAGCATGTTGCACAGCTTGTTGAACGACTAGTTAACCCAACAAATCGAAAAAGTGGAATGCCGGCTTATGACCTTGATTCATGACAGATTCTTGCGTGCGGAGCAGTCTGGTATAGCGGCGCCAGAGACGCTTGCTGTACGCTTCCAGTCGGCGCTGCTTGCGGACTGCTAGTCTGCGGCCTGTAAGTCTGTTGCATCCAATGCAGGCAGCTTGCAGTTGCAGCAGCTCTCGCGTTCTGATCACGCTCTAATGGCTCCATATTTATAGCAACTCGGTTCATTCATCAACTTTTGTTGCACAGGCGAACTTAAGTTTTCAGTGCGTTGTCGCAGCTATTATTTAACTTGGAAGTTTATCGTAAAATGCGATATGTAATGCATACAGATAAATGAACACAAGAAGGCCTAGGTCGTTGTTGAAACGAGGCGAAAATATCCTCGTTTTGTCTTCATATCGACAAAGTGGATTGTTATTTAGGCTGCAATGCCCTTTAAAGGCCCTATAACAATGCAATTCATTTACAATTTTATAAACAAGTCTGCTGAAATAAAATTTCCTTTGGCGAGATATGTTACTGTACTAATCGAAGGGTCTGCTTTTTAGTTGGCTTAGCGTAGGCGTCATAAATATTGACATTGCCTATGCATGTGTTTTGTTGTAGACGCTGCTCCACCCAAGTAAGCCGAGTTATTACTTATTACTAATGTACACCGTCTCCGGAAAAAAGTAACCCCATATACATCGTAAAAATGTTAAATTTAAACGAATTCAAATAAAATTTCGTACTGTTAATCCCCAACAAATTACTAAAGAGATAACCGAATTTTGCTTAAAAATATTATTTATAAGCGGAGTTACGAATTGTTGAATATCGATAACAAAATATCAACGTTACCAATATGGCATTACATAAGTAACCCCTGCGGTTAATGTACATTTTTGTAACTCCAACAAAACACCCGATTCCGGCAACATTCCGTGTCAACAATGCATTAATTATTAGCAATCAAATTGCAGAATTTCAAATAAATCTGCCAAAGCAAATAATAGTTACAGGAACTTTTGTAGGTCACCCCAAAACACTTCAGTTTCAGGTTTTTTTGTGTCTGACGTGATCCACAAAAACCCGAAACTGAAGTGTTTTGGGGTCACCTCACATAAACCACTGTAACTATTGTTCGCTTTAGCAGATTTAACTGAAATTTGGCATTTTGATTGCCAATGGATGGCGCATTATTGATGCATAATTTTGTTATAATTGGGTGTTTTTTGTTAAAGTTACAAAATTGTATACTAACCGCTTGGTTTACTTACGTAACGCCATATTGGTAACGAAAATATTTTGTTATTGATATTCAACAATTAATAACTTCGCGCTAAAATAATATTTTTGAACAAAATTTGGTGATATTTTTAGCAATTCATTGGGGGGATTAATCGTCCGAAATTTTATTTGAATCCGTTTTGATTTGACATTTTTATAGTACGATGTCCAAGGGGTTACTTTTTTCCGGACACAGCGGTAGTTCCTTGTTAATTTCGACAAATGCTGGGTGCAGCATAAAACAGTATGATCATGCAGTATCATCAGTATGATTAATACAGCTAAAAGACGTCTAGCCGTTTAAAAAAATTAACAACATGTTGGCCCAAAAGCTACACCTGTTGAAAAATCAAAGCTTGGTCATGGATCAAGTTTATGCTGCAACTTGTGTTTGCATGTAGTCATTTCGTTTTGTGACTTTTATATTATCCTTATTTGTTCAAAATTATTAACTGTTTTGTGTCAAAATATTGTGTTATTGTTTACTGACTATACAGTTGGGTGGGCACCAGCGTTTTGTAAATGGATAGGTTGAGTGGTGGCCAGGAAGAAAATTTTTTCGCTAACTGTATTTGCAACAAGATAATGTTCATACGAACACGGAGTCTTTCCAATGTATTTCGATAGTTTACAGTATATGTCCATATAAATATAATCAGTGAGCTGTCTAGACCGGTAGAAAAAAATCAAACAGTTTAATTTCAAATTGTACAGCAGCAATGATCCTTTCATCTTTTTTATTATTTTAACTAAACAATAAACATTGTCAATCACTAGACCATTCGATTCTTCACAGGCACTTTTCTATAAATGGTCCATCGTCACCATGCGTCTATCTTGCACTGTTACGGAGATGTGGCGCCTCAAAGATAATGACGTCACGACTTTGACCTTTAGCGGTCACGTGACGTCATCGATCACGTGACCATTCGATTCACTGGGGTTGACTTCCTATGGGTGGTCCATAGTGACCATGCGGAAAGGAAAGGGGAAGAGAAAGGAAAAAGAGGAAGAGGAAAGGGTAAGGGAAAAGGGAAGGGAAAGGAAAAGGGGATGGAGAAGGGGAAGGGAAAGGGGAAGTAAAATGGGAAAAAGGAAAGAGAAAAGGGAAGGAAAAGGAGAAGGGGAAGGGGAAGGAAAGGAAAAGGGGAAGGAGAAGGGGAAGGAGAAGGGGAAGGGAAAGGAAAAGGGAAAGGGAAGGTGAAAGGAAGATAGCTCAAGAAATGTTGGATGCACGGACACTCAGTTGATTTTATACTTTGTCCAATGCTATGCATTGCATTGGACAGACAAATACAGGCAAGTGTTTTAAGAATAATAGGCTGATGCATGCAGTTTTCTGTTTCTACACGTAGACCTTAATGAAATCTTGAAAACTGCGGCGTCACCCTAGAAAGTACGGTCGTGCTAAATCGAGGTAGTTTCGTGTATTTGTATTTCTTTTATTGCCTCGTCTGCGGAATTCCAACAGAGAATGAATAGAGTGACTGGACGTAATAGGCCTATTTTTCTCGTACCGGCATGCAGGTTCGCTGTTTCGTAGCAAAACTGCTAAGTAAATTAATTCACTTTTAGCAGACCTCAATTTTTGACTTTGTTGACGTCTATCTCTGGAGAACATCGTTTTGGATCGGTGCGTAGGCCTAGTATTCCATTGGTCGTTTAGCCCACTTAGCAAAATCCGGTGCCGGTTTGTCGTTTAGTTAGCGGGAGTGGGGCGTGTCATTTCGGAGGCCCCCGGTAGAGGTGCACCAACCATGGCATCGTTCATCAACTCTGTAGCATCGTGAGTTCTGTCGCAATGTTAAGAGCCTTCGCAGTCAACCGAGTCGGTCGGACTAACCGTTGTTTTCTACACTAGGCGCAAGTCAGCGACGGACGATGAGAGTGTCGCGAATGTCGTCTATAGCGAGTGGCGCTTGTTTGCGTTGTATGTGACTTGTGCTATATATTTGAGTGGGCGCTTGCAGCAGATTCCCGCCGCTGCAAATAATTTTCTCAGCCTATAAAACATTACACTGTACACATTGCGTAGACAACAGTATTGGTCTTGCAGCGTAATCCAGCGGCAAATGCTAAAAAACATTAAAAGAGGAATACAATTAAATTCACTAGAGCATGCGGTAAAATCTCCGACAGTCACTGTGAATGTTTTTCACACAGTTCGTGGCAGTTGCATCCTAAGTGCCAACATTTGATGGCTCTGCTCGTAGCCTAATATCATGTTCAATTTATAGCAATAAATTTGAGCTAATGCTCACGAGACGCGCGAAAGTCTATAGCAGTTCCTGTTTGCAAAATGTCTTAGTCTATTCTCCAGCCACTGTCGCAATTCACTCTTGATGTGTGCGCCGCAGCCGAAAGTCGCAAAAATCAACAAAAACTCTTATTTTGAAAGTTCAGGGTTTTCCAAAGTCATCGTTGTTCATACAACTATGAAAAGCTCGTCACTATAGACTGCTTGTTGTGATAGGCAGCATGCCCATGCCTATCTGCAACTGTTTTCACACAAGACTGGCTAACAGCGGTAAAATAACGACTTTTACAGGGGTACCACTCTTTAATGCCATCGTGCGCAGGTTTCCTTGAACGTAGAAAGTCGGGACTTGGACCATCGAAATTCACGTTCAATGCTGAAAATGTCATATGCAGCTTGTCCTTGTCCATCTCTACTGATTTCAGCGAAATTCGATCTTGATATGTGTCTCGCAGCCCAAAATTACCAAAAAATTTATAAAGCCTCTAATTTGGCCTTCAAAGTCATCCAAAGCTATTGAATTTGGTGGCAATCGAGAGCCAGTATACGACTTCCTATTAGTGATTAATAGTAGCCTAGGCCCTATCTTGCACCGTTTATGAGATACGGCGACTTATTGGCTGAAAATCGCAAATTGTCCCTACCTTCTGTCATTTAGCGCTTTTGCTCGGGGTGACCCTTTTCGAATTTATGGAAAAACTTTACGGATCCTAAAACTAGAGTTTTCCAGGCAGCCGAAAGTGAAGATTTGATGATCCTAGCTTGCACCGTTTATGACTGATCCACCCGTGTGACAGACAGACGGACGGCAGAATTGCGATGGCTTAGAAGCGTTACAGCAGTACCTGCTTTCGCGCGTAAAACACTGCAACCGTATTCCGTATATTTGTAGTATCGGCAACTGAGTGTTTTCTCTGAGTCTGTGGTTCAACGTAGAAACTCTATAAGTAATGCACGATGCCAACAGCGGCTGATGTGACCGAACTTGCAGACAGACACTCTGCAGAGAGAGAACTGTATTTAAGATGGTGGTTGCTGATGCTGCTTTCTCTCACCTGTCCGCGCGGTATACACCTTGACAGGTGCTGATCAATCAATCAATCAGCCTCTACCCTGCCTGTCTATTGTGTCTAGTGTCTATATGGCGCTGCTGTATTCTATATGCACATAGTATACCCACCAGCTGGTGCCGACTGACACTGCGTGATCAGTTTATGAGCCGTAATAGCGCATAAACTGCGTCGGTGGGCAGGAAAGTCAGTCCGCCACCGTCGCGCTTGGACCTGTCTGACACTGCGTTCTTCAAACGAAGCCTTAAAACACTGCTGTTCCAGCGAACGTTTTAAGACGAAAATAGATGTATTTTATTTGTCGTTTTATGTAGTCAGTTTTTGCCGTTTTTGTTAGGTCGTATCTCTAAGCTGGTAAACCGCTGGTCACTGTGTAAGTGGTTGCTTTTGACTGATTGAAAGTCGATGTTAAGAAAATTTATGGCATAGGCCTACACTCGCAGCCCATGGCTATGTTTTTTCTAGCCGCGTATTAACGGTTCAAAGGTCAAAATCGCCAATTTTTTGGCCCCATTTAACGTTTTTGCCAATGGACAACCCTGTGGGAATCTTGCAGAATTGGTTTTCGACAGAAAGCTGCATTGATTTAGATTTCAAACAACGAGCAACGTCTATTCACTGACTTGCAGTCCACAGGTAAATAGGCCTACAGGTAGACGGACAGACGAACGGAAGGATAGACGCATCATATCTCGTCCAGTGTACGTGCATCGTAAGAAAACTTAGAGCTTCTAGACATCAAATTTCTTTCTGTAGTTTATTATACCAAATGAAGTTTACGGCGGCTCTGTGCGTTTATAACGCTCCACACCCTCTAGCTAGTTCCCGGAAAAAAACGGAAGATAACGGAAACGATAACGGAAAAAGAGGGGGAATGAAAAACGGAACGAAAGAGGGAGCAGGAAAACTTGCTCCAGTTGAGAAATGTTTTGCGTTTCACGTGCAACTACCACCTATGGTGACTTGCATGACGAGTTTGAGTACGTGTGGCATATCGTACGGATAGTATTACCATGTAGCAAGACAGCTTGTACTTAGGACGAATGCCCACCTCATCGACTCATGCCTACGTGTACTAGGCTAGCAGCGTGTTGCACTCGCTGAGGTCGTTCGTCTGCTGCAGTTCAAGTTGTTACATTTCTCTAGGTACAACGCTAAGGAACATCACTCAACTACATATCAGTGCAACTTCTTGGCGTCGCGGAATGCGTATCCCATGCATCGCCTGACTGCCTAAAGGCAGCTTGAACTTGTGCTGTAAAGGTCAACAAGCACTTTTCTTTGCAAAAATACAACGGCTGTACTAATACACACTAGACGGCAGCGATACCGGCTAACTGCAAATTTAGTCAGAATTCGACAGAATTCTGACATGTTGCTGTTCGAGTACAATATGATTCGATACTATACCATACATACTTATTTAGCGTGCGTTCTTTTAGTACACCTGGTGTGGTTTTATTTGTAGTATGGGCAACCGTAAGTGCACCGCCCGGTTGTCCAGCCATAATGTTCAGTCATCAGTATGCTTGTCCGTGTTTTTATGGCAAAATATAGTACAATACACATACAGTACTTCCAGTTTAATCCAACGAAGTCTTTATTCAGATATTCATCAAATGCGAAGGCAGTAATAATACACTGTGTCTGAAAAAACGTCCCACTTTGTGATTGTTCATATCTTTGTCAAATATTAATCGATTCTCAAAATTTTTTATTGGCACATTTTTAGCAATTAACTGATTATTAAATATCTTACCACACATTAACTGCGTCGCTACACTACCTTGTGAAATGTAAATGCACGAAAAACTAGCAATAATAGGCAGAAAGCGTGTTGGTAGATGAAAGACACTTTAGAGCAAGATTTCGATAAATAATTCTTACAGTGCTACGTGTTAAATCCGTTTTTGTGGATATACGATGTGTTAAATAATGTGTGTGTTTGTTTCTGGAATTCCTTGGTTTAGTAAGCTTACCAGTTCATCCACAGTGGTCATGTTCTCTTTAGTACCTGCATGCATCAGTCTGCCGGTTTTATGTCTTTGGTCGGTGCTTTCAGTTTCTAAATCTTTGTCAGTAACATGCCCAGTTCTTCCTTTTTGCTGTTTTTCTTCGAAAATCCCGCTACATTTTTTGCAAACTGTATTTTTAAACCTGTATAAGATCAGAGCCTTGTCTTCATTGCTAAATGGCATGTTACAATGTTGGTATATTGTCTCTGCTGTCAAAATTATTATTTACAATAACATCATATGATTTTGTTCACAAACACAGTAAATGTATCACAAACTAAACACTGTTTACTTTTAACATAAAAATTAATAGAAAATTTAATCAAACGATAATTTTTGCATGTTTATTACAGTGGTTTTAGTGATTTTTGACAATTTACGTTTCACACGGTAGTGTAGCGACGTAGTTAAGGTGTGGTGAGATATTTAATAACCACATCATTGCTAGCTGTCCTCAAAATGTGCCAATAAAAAATTTGAAAATCGGTGAATATTAGGCAAAGTTATGGACAATCACAAAGTGGGACGTTTTTTTTGAGACACAGTGTAGTTGTCATTTATCAAGCGCATGATGTCACTGTAGCCTACCGTTGTACGAGGAAGCAGGAAAGGCGACAATCGAAAAAAGTGTAGCCTTATGGTTTATGTATTGTTTAGGCTTGTTTGGCCTAATTTTCGCGATGTCTGAAAGATGTCTGTAAACGCTAAGTTAGGTACTTGATGTAGAGGATATAGAGTTGCTTCATGAGTCAGAATCGTGACTCGTAAAGCGTTTTACTATCTCGGAAGAGGCAGCTGATTGACATGAGCTAATGACGCGGTCGTCCATTGTCCTCGCGAACAATTAGACCCGCGGTGCAGTCAGCAGACAATCAGTGCTCGTCTGCCATTTCATGGTGCAGTATACAGGCGGTGGCGGCGTCAGGTCTCTGGCGCTGACTGACCGCCGCGTGAACAGAATTAGATCTTTGCTCCTCGGCCGCCGAGCAGCCACTGGCGACCCACGAACAAACCAAACACAACAGAACAACAGCTGTCCATCGCTTCATCTTCGTCGCTGCTCTCCTCTCTTGCATTGTAGCCCGCTGTCTAGCCGACCAGCCTGACCAACGGACATGAGGACGCCCTTCAAGGTAACCACGGGCCGACGGACGGCGATCAGCCGTGGCGCCGGACGGGTCTAGTTTCACTGGTATTTAGTGATCAACGAGTTTCAACGACCTCTTAAGCACCTGGTCTAGACGCCTCCAGCAACTAAACTTAACGAAGCAGGCAACTGTGTCGACTGTGCCACGCATACAAGCGAACACACCCATTCAGAATTTTGTAGCTCTGGCCGCGCTTGCAGCAACAATTCCAAACTCAAACAGTTAGGCCGTGGTTACCTATCAAATAAAGATGTCTTAAAACATTTTTGCGAGCAAATGTTGTAAAACATTTTCAGCGTCTGGAATAGGTGTTGAAAAGATAAAATGTGCACGGTTGTATGCAAAATAAAATGTTTGCAAAACGCGTTGTTTTAGGTGACAACCTCCTATCTTGAACGTGAATGTGTTAAAGACGCTAAAATGTTCTGCAGCATTTCTGCAGATTTTTTATTTGGCGCGAAGCCACGGATTTAGCTAGAAGAGTGTCGTGGTGGGGCTTCTGACTAGAGATCGACATGCCGTGGGTTCGATGCGAGCTACTGCGTAACAAACTCGGGCCAATTGTTCCTACCATGTGCCGCTGTCTCCAAGCAGTATAATGAGGTATTCATACCAGTGCGATGCCGGGAAGGTAATGGAAGAAATAGGTGTGTGGTCCGACGTCCCTAATAGGCGCAAACGCACGCCCAGCTGAACGCCGTAAATCGTAGACAAGCGCCGCTCTGCGCACAGCTGCGAAACTGAGACGTTCATACTCACCTTGACCGTACTCACTTTAGTAGGCCCAATCTTTACCTTACGGGTGTAATTCGCATGTAAAACTTGAATTGTTCACTTAATTTTGTGTAAGCTGCTGTTGTAAGTTTTAAATAAACGAGCATCGTTATTATAAACAGTTGAATACTAACTGTTTTTTGCAGGGGCCCAGTTTTTCAACAGAAGCCGGCCATCAAGCAGATAGATGGTGGCAAGAAAGTCTTGTTCGAGTGTAAAATAGCGTGCCCGACCAAGCCGCATGTCACATGGTTTCGAGACACCGTACAACTTTCTGATGAAGGTCGGAATCGGTCGTTTCCGAATACTTTCTTTGGATGATTTTTAATCGCTTTTGAAACAAGTTCATGATACTAATTGGGCGAAAAGAACATAGTCGTGAATTATTCTACTTTTATGGTGCTTTACAAATGTATTTTAAAACTTTACCTTTAGCTGATCGTCGCGCACGTGCTATCTGCAGGACGGTATAAATACATAACGAAGGAAGAATCGGCCGGCGTTTACTACGTTGCTCTGGAAGTGTCAACTCCGGAGGCAATCGACGCGGCTACGTACAAGCTCAACGCGCGCAACGAGCACGGCGAAAGCAATGCGAACCTCAAGCTCAATTTTGACGGTATAACTACAGTATCTGTTCACACATTGATAACAATATGGTGGCCGTGAAAAAGCGGATAATTACTGAATCGGTTGGGATGGCCGTTTTACTATTTGCTTCACGAAGCACAATAATCTGTTGAGACTTTGCGAGTTGAGGTGGGGTGGGCGACAAACCGACTTCGGCGTATTATTGAAACACGCCATCCCACTGTAAGACGATTAGGATCTAGAACTCAACGAACCACTACACAAGCACATCGATTTATTGAAAGTTTTACGTTAATTTTATTTTATATTATATTACACTGTTTTTTTTTTCAAATATTGATTTTAACGTAAACATAATTATAGTGCTGATAGTTTAGATAAATGAACGAAAGAGTCAGTCAGTAACGGTGATGCTGTGCGTTGCTATACAGCGAAGGCACCGGCTGCGGTCGCCCCGGCGTTCACGGCGACGCCGTCGATTCACCAGACTGGTGACGGCAGCGTCGAGTTCGAGGTGCGTCTGACGAGCTGCCCCGCACCGAGCGTGCAGTGGTACAAGGGCACGACGCCCATCAGTGACGGCGGTAGATACCGGGCCGTCACGCACACTGACGGCACCAATTATACACTGACGCTGACCATCACCGGCGTCACCAAGGACGACAGCGGCGCCTACAAAGTCACCGCTAAGACCGCTGCCGGCGAGTCCAACGCCAACATCAACCTCAACCTTGAAGGTTTCTATACACTCCTGACTCTAAGAGCTTCAGCAGTTTTCAGTACTTCGACTGTCCGAAACCATGGCCCTCCCTTAACGTCAGTCATCCCGTTATCCATACCCAGAACGTACGTTATCAGCCGAATTCACTGTCATAAACGTCATCATGTTGTTGTTACAACTTACAAATAGGGCCTATCTTCGTTCAGTATTCAAATACTTAACCAAATACTGCGGTCAAGATTAATAGTTGAATACTATTTAAGTACCAAGTCATGCACCTGGTATTTAAATATTGTCTGTTTTAATACCTGTTTTTCTAGAAGATATTTTAGCATGAATTTTTGTTGATTGTTTCTTGTTTTTTTCAGCGTATAGTTATTTTATGCGCTATTGAATAATTAATTTTATACTAATTTTTTGATGTTTATGCCGCTTGTTGCAGGCCAAGAAGTACAAGCACAACAGTAAGTAAAATTTTACCAAGTCAGCGTCAAGTCAGTTTTTTAAAAACTTTTACGATTATTTGGCATTGAGTTGTTGTCGTTGCCCACGTTAAACTCATGCTTACTTTTGACAGTTTTTGCGTTTGTTTAACGGTGTTTAACGCTGGTCACAAGGCTGTGTTAGAATATTCAAAATTTAAAAAAAAATGCACATATGTTCATTTTACGTGCATACACCAATCTAAGCGTTTCATTTTAACATGTATTTTAGCTCCAAAAGTGCTTTGCAAAATTTGCAAAACTGTACTGCAACACACGATTTTTGTATTAAATGTATTAACGGCCCAAAACTGTTAGCATAATACGTGTTTGCTGCATTCTGCCTTTCTGATATATGCAATAGCCTATTAAATAACAGTATTCTTTTCAAGCGTCAACTGAAAACTGAATTTTTGTACATTATAATGACGTTACTGTTGTCCACGATCCTGGACGTTTCTCGTGAATGAACTTACATGCATAGAAAAATGTATTTTGTTGTATTCTGTAATACCCTTTCACGAGGTAGATAACCGAACCTGTTGTTAATGTGACGTAATCCAGGGCCGCAGCAGCACCAGCAGCAGCAGGAGCCAAAGCGACAGTAAAGCCAAGCATAGCGGAGGAACCTAACGTAACGGTGGACGCCGCGTCCAAGAAGATGATCATTAAGTTCGTGACGGTATCGTCTACAGAACCCACACTAGCATGGACGTTCGGAGGCAAAGCAATCAATCTTAGCGGCGGCCAGTACTCAATGACAAAAGTCATGAAAGATGGACAATACTTCTACACGTTCGAGATCAGCGAGGTACAACAACGTCTCGAAATTTGGAGTATTTTTTTTGTTTTTTAATGTTTGTCACGAAACTAAAAGGTAGCAGTTTAGATAAATGTATTATACGGAATTCTGCCGTGTTGCATAGTCTTGTTTTTTTTGCTTTTTTGTAAATAACTACCAGACATAATAAAATCATCTCCTGTCGCGTGCAAGTGATATTATCTGAACTGCAACCCCTTGTGCTGACAAATCTCACCGAAACTTTGAAAGTTGAAATGTACCCAAAAACAACGTGCGCAGGGTTAACTTGCACAGCCGCGTTTAGCACAGTTCACTGGAAACATACATGTAGGTGCAAAAAATTTCACAGTTTTGTGACTTGAGTCTACGTGACACGTAGGCACTACGCGTCAGTGGTTTAAAGAACTGATAGTAAAAACCAATAAACATAAATATCTGAAGAGAAACAAAACAGTAATTCCTCAAAGCGACGCGAGCAGAAGCAGTAATACTACTTCCATCGTTCTTTGACATAGACCTAGGTCGCGGCGGTAATTTATTAAACGCACTTCATGTGTTTCAACTGACAGTTTTCTGTTTGAAAGTTTATTTGTTTTTTAGCAGAATAATTTGATACACGTGGACAGATAAATGAACTGGTTGCTTACTTGATTAATTAATTGATTTATTAATTAAAATATTTATTAAAATATCTATTAAAATATTAATATTCATTGACTGATCTATTATTTTTTATTAATTTAATTTATTAATTAAAATATTCATTAAAATATCTATTAAAATATTAGTATTTATTGACTGATTTATTATCTTGTTATCTTGTTATGTGTTTGAATGCAGACAAGTGAAAAAGACGCCGGCGACTACGTGTGTGTTATCAAAAACGATGCTGGCGAAATTTCAAAGAAGATTTCCGTTGCCAAAAGTGAGTTAGGTCTATACTGAAAAACGACAGAATACAATGTTTTCCAGCGTTAATGGCAATTTTTTCTTGATAGTTCACACTTTTTAAAAATTTTTAGTACATTTTTAGTACATTTTTAACTGAAATGAAGATCGTGTGTGATTATTATAGTAAAAACTAAAGTTAACATATTTCAGTACGAAGTTCACATCGTATGCTCAAAATGTTTAACTTTAGTTTGTTCAAATAGTGAGTTTAAATTTTTATATTTATTTTTCGCTAAAAATGCTAAAAAAGTGGCCAGTTCGTTAAAGTAGATGTTTTAGACTTCAGATAAAGAGAACAATGCATTTGACGTCATGTACTTGGAAATTATGCTTACTTTGTAACCGCTGTATCAACGATAGCTGAGCGAATGATAAACTTATTCATAAGTGTACAGGTCTATGCTGACTTGGTCTAAATAACGTGCGCGTGTCAGTTATTGATTGCAGTGTTGAAATTATGCTCTACAGGGTGCGCCAAAAATTTTACCCCCTAAGGTTTTCTGATCACGTCTATTATCCATTCAGACTTACGTTAACCTGCAAAATTTTATTCAATTATCTCCAACTTTGACAAAGTTATGCTGTATTAAGCGCGACCACCCACCGAATTTTTACATTTCACAGCACGTCCATCACGAGTTTTACTAACTGACGATAAACAACAGGTTTAAAACAGAAATAAT
>Ga0056128_1005772_pt1 | contig 15576 bp, 8 predicted proteins | sample WorMetLIZISLAND2_FD_71113 | JGI IMG/M metagenome (GOLD analysis project Ga0056128, IMG submission 71113) | Marine gutless worms symbiont microbial communities from Max Planck institute for Marine Microbiology, Germany - Olavius geniculatus... ...
ACAACTTTCGAGTTTGACCGCAAATATCTCTAAACTGGATAGAGATATCGACAAGCGGTAAACGGCGTTATCAAATACGGTTAATTCCGCGTTGAACAAAAAAAATTGTGTAAACTCGGTCTTCTACGAACCAAGTTATAATGGCTCATGTTGACCTACCTCAAGTCGAATATGTCGGAAGATTATATTTCGGCCCCTAACGGGTGCTGCGCCCCCAAATTTTTACACGTGCTAGAGAATGACCAAGTCTTACTAGCGCACCCCTCAACTGGGACGGGGGCCTTTCTTACAACTTTTTTCAAAGGGGGGTGAAAAATTGGCTTAAAATGGAATAAATGAGCCATTATAACTTCGGAGTTAAGGGGTGTAGTCCGACGAAACTTTGGCACTTGACGTGTCTCTAGGTGGGTGTTAACGCAAGTACAACTTTTGGGGGCACCACCCCCCTTAAAATTTGGGAGGGCAAAAAAACGTGCAAAAATCGGTGCGATTTACGACAACTTTCGAGTTTGAGCGCAAATATCTCTGGAACCGATGAAGATAGCGACAATATGTAAACGCCATTGACGAAAACGATCTTTTGGGCATTGAACAAAAAATTTTGTGAAATTCGGTCCACTACGGACAAAGTTATAAGCGCTCATGTTGACCTACCCTAAGTCGACTATGCGCGTTCGGCGTATACCAGTGCATTTGAGTTCGGGGCACATGACTTTGGTGCCAGGGAAATTTTATCCCCCCCACCACTAATTTCCCCCCAATCGGACTTAGGGCGCCGGGCGGACTCACGTTGGGCTTTGCCCCAAATTTCTAGTTATGATATGTAATAGCCGAATTTTTGGTTGCTTGAGTTTTCTGAAATCTAATATGGTATTTTCACCAATGCTGAAGCAAAGCAAATATGTTATTTTTGCTTGGTCAGTTTTAGTCACTTGGGATCTCTGGAAAAAAATGTAGATTTGCGGCGTGATTGATCGTGGTATGAGGAGAAAGTGGTTAGATTTTTGCCGCAATCGGGAGTTTGGATACTGGATCATTATGCTGGATTCTTTGCTTAAGGTATTAAAATGTGTATTTGTTAAGCGGCAGCACCATTCTCAGCATAGGTTTGCAATTTCTGATCAGATTCAGTTCGTTTGTAGGTTTGTCGCAAGGTCGTCATGTGGTAACTCGTTCAAAGACGGGATCTTTGGTTCCGAAGCAATTCACCGACTCTGTGCTGCCGACCGTTTCATTGAAGACTGCGTTGAAGGCCTCGTTGGCCGACCTGGAGGCAAACGACCCCGGCCGAATGACACGCAGTCGTACAGCCATCAGTGCTTCGTTCATTGTCTCCTCACTGCCCGGCTTCTTCAGACTGGGTCAGCTGTGTTCATATTGTCTTCTTCATTGTCATAATTATTTTAGTTGTTAGTGTCGTAGTCTGTGAGACCTGATATGTATTTGGCCAGTGATAGTCGCTAGTCACAGGTCGTGGTGAATGTGAAATGTCACTGTCTGTCATGCTTTTAAACCGCATGAAAGAAGTTGCGATCAATATTTTACTGTGGTAAATGTTTTACAAAATGCAAACTGCTAACTATACATCTTCTTGCAAAATATCTAGACCGTACATATACGGTGCCAGAATTTATGAGAATAGGTTGGCATTAGATGGAGTTATTGCAATAAAGAAACATTTGATGAAGTTTATCTGAACTGTGATGTGATTGTCATTGATAAGATGTGTTTGTTGTAGGTATGGATGGTGGCTACAAGCATTACGTGAACCTGTACCGGACCAACCCACTGGCACTGAACAAGAACCAGCATGCTGATGAGCGTGACAAACGTCGTCATCTCTCACACAAGTTTAGTTTGTCACCTGCCAGCGAGTTCACGTGGAATGGCAGCACGTTCGGTACCCAGTCCCTGATCCTTGCCACGCTGCGAGCCAGCATTCTACAGCTGGAAAGCATCATTCCCACTCCGCTGCTGCATCCGAACTGGACCCTGCATCGTGCTCGCTGGGCCAGGCTTGTCAATGCTTGCAGCCAGCCATCTGAGTTTGGCACCGCTCTTGCCATGATCGAGGCTGCGGTGAAGCCGGTCAGTTTCAACCAAGTGTGGCATGAAGCTCTCGGTATGTAAGATTGACAAGCAGATTCAATGCTGCTTAGCTGTTTGTTCTACGTTGACATATTGTATGCAAATTGTTGTATTAGTAATTAGTGTGTGAAATTGTTTAACGTGAAGATGATCTTGGCTAGCCTCAGAAGTTAGTTGACATTCAAGCTTATGAAGCTTTTGAACTTTTTTGGAACTGAGTAAACACGTAACTTTACTTGTGAGTGGCACATTTAAGCAAACAAGTCATATAGATGATGATTCGACTTTGTCTTTCGATGAGCATGTCACAGACGTCGCACGCCAGTGTTACTATCATGTCAGGGCACTGAAGCATATCAGACCACTGCTGGCACTCGAAGCATCTAAAACTTTTGCCGTGTCTATTGTAGGCAGTAAGTTAGATTACTGCAACTGTGCACTTGACGGCATTTTTTAAAGTGACATTGGCAAACTTCAGCGAGTGCAGAACGTTCTGGCGCGAGTTACTGTGTAGACACCATGGTCAGTCAGTGCTACTGACCTCTGCCAAGATCTGCATTGGCTGCCAATCAGACAGCGTGTTATCCATAAAGTTATCTGTATTGACACATAAAGCGCTTTATACAAGACAACTGTACAGGGTGAGGCCAAAAAAAGTAGCCCCCTAAAGTTTTTTGCTATTTTCTCAGCGACCGCTTGGAATTTTAATTTGAAATTTTACACGTTTATTTCCTGAAACCTGTTACATCTAACTGCCAAATAAAATTTAATTCTGTTAAAAAATGACGAAGTTATAAACTTTTGAACAAGACCGCCTACCGATTTTTCGACATTCAAAACTGTTCATGCTAAAAATGCTATTGAATTTTTAAAAACTGGTAACACGTTACTGCCGATGACGTCACAGTGACGTTTTGACAGACAGCAATTTATATTGTTATTATTATCATTAAATTATCTTTCCTTTAAAGCAATTGCCGGCTGCCCACTGGATTCATCTTCCAGCAGGACGGCGCGTCAGCACACACGTAGCGGCGTAGCGCGCAACGCCGCGCAGCGCACAGAACTGGTTGCGGACCAATTGTCCAGATTTCATCACCAAAGACCAGTGGCCTCCAAATTCGCCGGATATGAACCCAATGGACTATCATGTGTGGGATTCAATGTTGGAAGCTTACCGCAAGCTTAAAACAAAGCCGAAGACAATCGCTGAACTCAAGCAAGCGCTTCAGTTTATCTGGGGCAACCTGCCACAGGGACCGATCGACAAATCTGTGAAAGACTTCTCAAAGCTACTGAAGGCTTGTGTTGGAGCTGGCGGTGAACACTTCGAACATTCACAGTGACAGTGGAATTCTGGCATTTGATCATTAGTTAACTGTGTTGTTTCAACAATTTTATTATATTGGCGTTGAAGCCAGAACATTTTTGAATGCTGAAAAATTGGTAGGCGGTCATGGTAAAAAGTATAACTTTGTCATTTTTTAACAGAATCAAATTTTGTTTGGCAGTTAGATGTGACAGGTTTCAGCAAATAAATGTGTAAAATTTCAAATTAAAATTCCAAGCGGTTGCTGAGAAAGCAGCGAAAAACTTTAGGGGGCTACTTTTTTGCCGCACCCTGTATTATTTAGCTGATTTTATACAATCGTATATACTGCCTAGAATGTTGCCATATGCTTACTGCCACCTTCTTGCTGTTCCTTCCTGTCTTAGATCTTTTTTTGCTTCTCAAGCTTTCTGTGTATTCTTGCCTAATAACTGGAATTCTCTTTCCCTTTACATGCATTTATCTGACAGTCTTGCTACTTTTAAATCTCGTCTTAAATCTCGCCTTTTCGCCTCTGCTTATCATGTCTAGTCACCGACACGCCAGCGCCTCAGATTCGTTTATCAATTACTGGCACTATATAAATGTTTTTGATTGATTGATGGAACGCAGTGAAACTGGACACTGGGACACATGGAGTTGACACATGGGAAAGACTTTGGATTGAATTACTTAAGCTGCATATTTTCGGCCTATAATAAGCACATGCACATTGTAGTATGAAAATATGTGGACAAACGGCTAAGCCATGTACATCTGTAAATGATTCTTAGAACAGTGCAACTGCCATAAGCAATTCTTGACTTTATCTCAGCAGTCTTTAAATCATTCCTGGCTTTACATAATACCCATCCATTTGTCAGCAGTGCTGATGATTGTAGATTGTAAACTGTGTGATGACGTTGTTGGTTGCAGGTCATCTGCGGCTGCGTCGATGCCCGTTCCTGGATCGTGATGAAACGCGACGAAGAGATCGCGAGCTGCGGAGACGGAAGGCCGAGGAGGATGAGGAGATTCAAATTAAGAACACTTGGGTCAAGTATTCTCTCGGCCTCAGGCATCAGGTAGCTCCACTTGGCCATCATCTTGGATGATATTTCTATCAATCTCGCTACTAACTCTTTGTAGCAAGTTAATTTTTAAAGCTTATTTTGTGTTCTAAGGAGTATATTTTGCTGTTTTTTGTGTGACTTATCAAGTAGCTGCTTTGCTTAGTGCTGACGTTGTTGGTTGCATCAACGAAGTTACTGATTGTTGAGCCGGATTATTACTGAGATGGGTGACTATCCTGGGGTATACCGTCTTCTTATTTAACCAAGCCACTCAGGCAAGCCAAGCCCAGCCTGGCCAACCCTCTGTGGGTAAGCAAAATGAGTGGTGGTGGTTACAGCACTGATAGGGAAGAAATGGTAAGTTTTACATAGCAGTAGGCCTTGTTACCAGGACTGCTAGTGTGCATACTAAGCCAGTCGGTTGAAGCCATTGGCTGTTAATGGAGCCAACCATTTGGCTGACTTGCTAGCTTAATTGGGTTTATTCCTCGCTGACTCCAAGTGCTGAAAATTGCATGAACTTCCATGCAATGGACCTAGTTGTCTCTGCGAAATCTTCTTCTGCTATCAAGTGATATCTGTATTTTGTTTGCATGACTGGGCAGAGTTGTTCATGTGTGAATGTGTGCAAATGTGGTTTCTTTGAACATCATAATGATTTGTGTGATGTAAAAATTTTGGGTTATATTTTTGTGCCTCTACTTCTAATCGACAATGCGTCAGAGTGCATGTCCTTGTGTGATCTGTCTGTGCATAAGTTCAAGTTTTTTTTTACTGCATGTCTGCTGTACATTTCTGCAGGCATATATCAGTAGATGTCTGAACCTTAACTGTTGTGTATTAAATGCTGTTTTAACATGCACATATAATTTATAGTACTTGACAGTTTGATTGCCCTAAGGGCATATGGCATGGCAAAAGAACTGCCACTGCTGCTCCTGAAACTTAACTTTTGGGAACTCCAGAAATAATGGGCCCTTTGAGCAAAAAACAGACTGTGTGTGGAATTGCAGTTGGAAGTGAATGCTGTTATTTGTGATACAGGTATGGAAGCAGAAAGGTGAAGAGTATCGGATTCATGGTCAAGGAGGCTGGTACTGGGTCAGTGTTAGCCGGCCGTCGAGACCTGTATCAGCTAGCAATCTTGGCTTGCGGTTGGTCGCTAAGAAACTTCAGGCTCGTAGGCTGAAGCAAAGCAGTGTTGCCAGTGATGAGATTTGTGATGAGAAGCCATCATCGATACCCACTGTACATGATGAAAAGCCAAATTCATCAGATGCTAACAGCAGTGAACTTGATCAGAAAGTCGACGAAAGCAAACTGGAGTTGGAATGCCGACAAGATGAGGTTGACGGCATGAGAAATGGAGTGAAGGAAGAACAGGAGACAGAAGACATGAAAGAGTCGACAGTCAAGAGTGAATTGGAGCAACCGTGCAAGGATGAAGCTGGGGACTTCAAGGCTGAAGTAAAGGATGATGATTTCGTGGACGTCAATGAAATAACAGAGAATTCGGCCGACATTGGTGAAAACTTCAGCGTCAGTGAGGCTCTGGTGAGTCGGATGTTTTATCTACGCGTCACAAAGCCGTACTCCAAGCTGGACATGTTCCTCGATCGTCGTCTGATACAGTTTACTGCTGAGAAAAAGCAACGGCTTCTGTGCGAGCAGCTCGTGGCACAATATCATGCCCAGCAAGCCAACAAGAAGCCATCACTTTCTTCCAGCAAGCCAGATATGTCGACGGAGAGTGAGTCAGATGTTGCGAAGAATGCAGACAACATTGTGAAAGCGGGCGTTGCCAGCAGCAGTGCTGCAGTTAGTTCTAGTCAGTGTTACTCAGCATTGTGTCGTCATGCTGATGTTACTCCGCACCAGACCTGCTGTTACTCTCCTGTCTGTAGGGAGCACAGCAACTCTCCTGATAAATCCACTTCAGAACAGTTGCATGATGATCATCTGAAGGAGTCTTCTGTCGAAGTCTCTAAAGAAGATAGCACCAAAACACTGACTACACATAACTCTAGTGTTCCTGTCGCACAAACTGGCAACAGTGCTGGTACCAATACCGAGAAAGATACGCAGCAGGCTTTGCCGAAAGTTGACAGTAACTCTGTTCCACCTGCTGTTAATTCTGTGCCAGCGGACAATGTGCAGAACTGCTTGACATCATCCCGTAGAGCACGAACTGGTAGAATGTCTAGAAAACGAACCAATGCAATCATGGCACACAGAACTAAGTCACTGAATAATGCTGAGAAGGCTGCTCCATCATTGTCGCTTCAGAAGTACACACAGGATGGAAAGATTCACCTGACAGCTGAGATGGTGAAAGAGCTAGAGGAAGCACTGGCCATGTGCGGACAGACCCAGCACAAAGTCTCACTTGTAAGACGATCTGGTCCTGGCCGCCCTCCCACCAAGACAAATTCACGGCTGTCAGGTATTCAGAAGAAAGTTAGCCTTCCGCCAGTGCATCGGTTCATGTCAGGACGTAGCACTAAGAGAAGCTTGTTTGCAATCGAGCGGCATTTCCTTACGACGCTGGCACGTCGCGAAGGTCGCTGGGAGTGCCCCGGGTTCAACTATGCATGCAAGATGACGAATGTCGGCTGGCTGTACCCTTGTCCACGTCCATTCTTTCGCACAGCATGGCGATACAGGACACAGACTCTACAGAGCATCGCAAGTGCAGCGGTACAACTGAGGGTGCTGTGGAGCTGTATTCGCTGGGATGACATCAAAGCCCACGTGCCTCCCGGTGGAACAAACACCATCACGACCGACCTGGCTATCACTACCATGGAGCTGCTGAAGAAGCGCGACCTGCCCCCATACAATCTGCGCTCAGAGTATCTCATCCGCAAGATTGTCGTGCCGATCAGTGTTCCAACTACTCAGAGTCGTGGTTAGTTCAATACATTAAGTGGCTATAGTTTTTGTATGTCAATAATTTACAACTGCTAGTTAGCTGACAATGCCACATAAGAAGTGCCTGTCAGTGTTGTTTTATCATGCCATATAAATTGTAAATGGCTTTGGCTTAGTGAGTCGGTGCTTTGCTTAATTTTGAGAAGTCATCCATGGATTAAGAAGCCACCATTATTGCTGACGTTTAATGCTTTTACGCAGATTTTTATGCGTGTGCTGCAGTCACCAACCATGTTAAATTGGCATGCTGTGTATCATTTTTGGCATTGCTTCTTCAGTTCTTTGACAGCCTGTATAAGTTAATGTAAGTCCTCAACAATTTCTATATGCTTACTTTTGGACATATGCCTTAAACTAAGGTAAAAGGTATGCGTAACCCATACTCGATACGAGCGAAGGGTCTGGAGCTGATCCCGGCTTTTAGGCTGTCAGCTCACAGGTGACGTAGTCATAAACCCAGTGGTGAGCTGCCATTACCTTCCACCAGGCTTGCGGTTATCTTCCCTTAAACTAAACTAACTCCATAAAATAGCCAGTGAATGCAAAATAAAGTCGTCATTTGTCCTAACATTCAGCAATTATAGTTGTTATAGTTAAGAGCAGTCTGTTATATTGTAGAGAAGAACTACACCCCACAGAGAAGTGGACTGCGTGAGCGGCGTCGGCCTGAGTCTCCCAAACTGAAAGAGCCGTCAGTTACTGAAGTTTGGCTACCAGAAGAGCAGCTTGAGCTCTGGCAAATCAAGTCTTTCACTGAAAAGTACCTATCAGTCATATTCACTATTGTTGTGTAGTTTGTAAGAGTTGTTTGTGCTTTGAGATCCATTTGTTTGTTCAATTACAGTAGTCATCTTAGGCTGAAGTTTGCTGAATGGGAATGTCTAGTTTTGCATACTTCGTAGCATATTTTTTATTCAGCCTCACTTTTGAAAGGCATTCAGTTGTTGCCATTTCTTGTTTAGGGTTAACTGTGGCTGAAATAGGTTTTCATTTCTCCTTTTTATTACACTGCAAGATTAACTTTTGACACATACGTAGTTAATTAGTGATGGTTATCATTGTATTTTCTTTTCGTTGATGACGTGTGAAGATAAGGTAACTTATGTATTACAAAAGTTGGGGTTATGCTGCATTCTTGGGTCGCAGTCAGATTTTTGACTGCCATGCGGTACATAAAAGCATCAGATCTCAAGATATGAGACTGTTACATTTTTCAGCCACTGTACAGTGCCATAAGTCTTGTAGTCAGGAACATTTTATGGGTAATGTCTGTTTGTGTTTACTATTATTTTGTTTGTTACCACTTCTGAAGTGCCATACATGAAGCAAGCTACAGATGTCATTGTCAGCTGTTCATGGTTCCTACGGTCAGGTGAAGTCAGGGAAAAATCAGAAAATCAGAAAAAGTCATGGATATTTACATTCCAAAGTCAGGGAAAATTTAGAGGGTCAGGGAAAGTCTCCGAATTCAAAAGTACCAGGGTGCAAAAGTTAACAAAGATGCAGAAAAAACGGAACTGTTGCACGCACGCTGCGTACAACAGTTTCAAAATTTTTCTGCTCGCTTTGCTCGTAGATTATTTGTACTTTCGCTTTTAAATTTGTTCCACCGCCCTTGTTTCTAGTGTGATTACAAGCGACTGAAAATTGACAATGGTATTTCACATGAACAAATTAGTTAGAGAAAACGATTCATTTTGTCCTGGAAAGTCAGGGATAAGTCAGGGAAAATGAATTCTGCAGAGTAGTAGGAATCATGGCTGTTGCAGGATGCATGACATATCATGACAACGTAACCTGTTACGAAATATTTGCAATTTATTGTTAATATGGCTGTTGTTTCAGCATCCTATGTGCCACACGCAGTCACACACACAAAGTTTGGTTTGGCGTTGTGTTAGGGTTGAGAAGCAGAAAGTTGCAGCAGCTGCACAGGAGAAAGTATCACTCAAGACTCAGCAGGATGGTGCCACGCCTGCTACACCAACGCCAGTGGGCTTGGCTGCTAGCGAGTCGGCCAATCGGATTGAAGACGATCTGAAACAGCAGAAGGCCGCGATGGCACAGAAGCGTCTGTTGGACTTGCAAGGTAAAGCGGTTACGTCGGCAGCAGCAACTCCGTCGTCGAGTCTGATTTCTCGCATTCGTCTTGTCCAGCCTTCGGTCAGTTGACGGCTTTCATCTTTGTGCATTTGTTGTAGTGGTTGCACTTCATGTATCACTTGTGTTGTCTGTTCATTGCAACATTGTGAGTTAAAAAAGTTGTGGACAGTTGCCATTTTCCAAGAGACAACTGCAGACTTTAGACAGGACATTATTGTCCTCACAATTTCAATTTTGCCTTTAAATTTCTCCAAAGTAGAGGATTTCCAGGCCATAATTTTGTAAGATGTTTCTTGACAAGAGGAAAATTTTGTAGCAGCTTAAAATTCATTGAGGGGATAGGGGTAATTGCCTTCGCTCTTTCCACAACTCTCCCCACTGCAGAAAGGCATTCTACACTATGTCTGGAAAAAAGTAATGCCCTAGACATAGTACAATAAAATTTTCAAATATAAAGGAATTTAAATAAAATTTCATACACTAAAGTTGCAATAAATTGGTAAAGCAATCACCACATTTCGTTGAAAAATATTATTTTTTAGCGGAGTTATTAATTGTTAAATATTGATCACATAATATCTTCGTTACGCAAGTAAACCCTTCTGCTGCTATGCATTTGTGTAACTAACAAACAACAGCTGATTCTAACAAAATTCTACACCAACAATGCAACATGTATTGGCAATCAAAGTGCCAAATTTTACTTTTAAATCTGCCAAAGCAAGCAATGGCTACTGCAGCTTTTGTGAGGTTACCCTCAAACACTTTAGTTTCAGGTCTGTGTGGATAATGTTAGACACAACAACCTGAGGTCTGAAGTGCTTTGGAGTGTCCTCACAAAAGCCGCTGTAACTATTGTAATTAACTAGCTGACGGTGAAGATTTGGTAATCCTAGCTTGCACCGTTGCTGACTGATCCACCCGTGTCACCGTTGGATAGACGGACGGACAGAACTGCGATGGCCAAGATGCACTACAGCAGTACCTGCTGTCGTGCATAATAAATTGATGAAGGAGCTCACCAATGTCTCAGTTTTTACCACAGATATCTCTAAATAAGTTTACAGCAGCTTAATAGCACCCCTTCCCAGCTTGGCCTTTGATTATATAACTAGAAATATGTTCTGTGGAACGAGGTATCTTTCTCATTGCCACGCTATATAGCGTAGCAGCTGCGTTTCAGTGTTCGACGCTCTTGTGAGCCTGTAGCCAATTTTGTCTTTGAATAAAAACGGTTGGTTGCCATGACAACAGGCTGTTGCTGTGGCAACAGGGGTTGATAGGGGATAAATTTAAATAGCACCGTTAGATTGCCCAACCCCGAAAATAGGGGGGGGTAGGTAAACACAGCGTGCAATTATCTTTTACGGGGACTGAGTTATACCGCTTTGACCATAGGTCATAATGCAAATTTTTAAAAATTGGGTAAAATAGGGGAAAGAGTTTACAGATTTTTATCCCAAACAAATTTGATCTTACTTTTTGGGCCCTGAATCACTGTGCAAAATTTCATCAAAATCTATTCAAAATTGCGGCCATAGGAGTGTTTACTGACAGAATGACAGACAGACGCAAGTGATTTTATAATCTGTCCCATGCTATGCTATAGCAGTGGGACAAGTTGGCACATTACCAAGTGACATTGGTGTATTGATCTAGTGAGTTGCTACTTGCTTGCTGCATTGTAGTCAACTGGATCTTCGACACCGATCGGTTCGCCTATGACTGCTGTTAGCTCTAGACTGCAGCCACGTTTAGCAGGTAATCATTCGATCAATTGCAGAGTATTTGAGACACTTACAGGTCCATAGCTGGAAAATAAAATATATGTAATAAAAGCAGTGGAAAAAATATACAAAACACGAATCTTATAATACTGCCGTGATTGCTTATATCTGCTAGTATTTGATAGATTGCGGCATCACGCTAGACTGAATGGCTCTGCTTGGGAAGTTGGCATATTTGTATTCCTTGTTGATGGCACGTTGTTTACTGGTCAATGTGGTCATGTTTTGTTGCATGCATGTGTTTTCAGTATTTAATAGAGTTTGAGCTGTAAGTTCTATAAATGTTATTTGCAAATAATAAAATAAATCAATGTATGAATTTATAAAGCTTTGTAATGTCGTAGCTTTAGAGGTTCTAACAGTCGCAGCTTATACACCATGTCTCAATAAAAAAACTGTCAAAATTGTTTTTATCATAACTGCGTCAAATTTTCACTAACTTTGACAATTTTTGGCACAAAGATAGCCAGAATGATCGAATAATGTAAGGTGCACTTATTTTCCACCTGACATAATTTATTTCAATGCACTACCATGTGAAACATGGATGCTCCAAATTATTGCATTACGCTGAGTTATTGCTACCAGTAAATGTTGTAATGACTTAATTAAGCACACAGTAACTGAAATATGAATTATTTAGTAAAAGTTATAAGTTTTATTAATAATAAAACTCGCTTGCAAATTATCAGAGTTTATGCCCAAAGTGTGTCCCGCATACACGGACACGATGATTTAGATGCAACGCCACTGGCTGATAGCGGAATCAACGATCGACTGATGAAACGGCATTCACTTATCGATTAGATGTTTTTAACTCATCAGTCAGCTCCTATGTTGTCTGCTATTTTCCCCATAAAATGTTTAATACTACAAAATTATTAAATCAAGTGGGACCCTCTATCGACTTGATGATTCAAAGGTAAGCATTGCAATCTGACACAAATAGTCACCACGAAATGTAACAATTTGGAGCATCTGTGTTTCGCACGGTAGTGCGTTGACATAAGTTAGGTGAGGTGGAAAAAGAGTGCACTCTACATATTTCTATTTTTTTATGGTCTTGGCTGTCTTTATGTCATAAATTACTAAAGTTGGTGGAAATTTGACAAAGTCTTGCCAAAAACAATTTTGACTGTTTTTTATTGGGACACAGTGTGGAGGAAATCATCAAACCTTCTTGCCTGTCTGAGAAGTTAATCTCAAAGCAAGCACGCTAATAATGCTGATACAATTTGCTGCTGTTGGCTGCAATGCATAATAAAAATTTTTCATTTATAACAATAATGCTTGTACTGTTACATGTTGAAATTCAAAAGAAATGCAATATCAGTGAGACATGACAAATTTATGATGTATTGGTTATGGTACAAAGTTGTTACATTTTACTAATTTCTAGTGGATAATCATTACATAAAACTCATTTGGCAATATTGTTCTTATACGATTTACTTTGTCCTTTCGAAACAATATTTCCTGTTATTTTCACATTTACTTTGTGATTTTCCATTTTTAGTTGACATTGTAGTAATTGAAACCTTGATATGTTGGTGCGTAAAAGGTGCAGCTGCAGTGCCTGCATCATCAGCTGCAACTCCAACTTCTGCGGGTAATGGCTTTATCTTTTTTGTAATGTTTTTGTTGATCTTTCTTAAAATTTTAGCTCTTATATATTGAATATAAAACTGATACTCTTACTATGTTTCCCAGGTTAGTATTATTGGTGTTGTTGTTGTGGATATCATGCAAGTGGTAGTTTGTGAATTGTGAAAAAGTAAGGTAAACACCTGTTAGTTGAAGTTGAAGTTAAAAACACATTTGTATAGCAGCATAAAACCTTAACATAAGAGACAGAGGTGTTCGCTACATTACAGTTATGAATTTCGAATTAATGTTGTCATTTTGACCTTGAAAGTTGATGTCGGAGTCCTTGAGAAGTCCATGAATTTCGTTTGATGACTACTGTGGTAGGGAGCCCTGTCTTATGTTTATGTTGGTGGTTTGATGTAGGCTCAGCTGGAGCTGTTCAGAATCTACGCATTACCCATGGAGCTGATGGACAGGTCCAAGTACAAGGCCTGCTGCCAGGTTGCTATTTACTTGTTAAAATTATCATTTGTGTGAAAATTAAAGAAAATCACATGATTTTGTTGCTAAATGAAAAACAGTAAAAACATTCATGTTCTTGGGCAGTTACTGCTGCTAGTTTTTTTTCTCATTTTTTATTAATCAGTCATTAAGTTTTGTGAAGTTTGCTGTTTAGAAATTTTTATCATTAGCAGTCGCTGCATAGTATCATCAGTGTTATTGAATTGGTTGTACATTGTGGATGGTTGTATGTTGCAAATCCGAACAAACTGGCCTACGAAAAACAGATAACGCTAACTCTTGTCTATATTGTAAAGTTTTATTTTTTTTTTAGTTTACAATTCTGGTTTTTCTGATAAGGTTGCACTTAATGTTCATTGTCACATGGGGTTCTAATCTGAAATTTGCTTTGCAGTATCTCCACATTAGTTTTGCTGCTTCTCTAGTCCTGTGTCACATCTCTGGAAGTGTCCCTGTTGTAGACTGAGTAGAGGTATCTTATGAGCTGTAAGAAATTGTCAAATTAGAAAGAGGTTGGTTGCACTTGCAGGTCAGCAGGTGATTCGTCTGCCCGATGGTCGTCTTCATCTGATCTCCGCCATTACACCGCAGAAGCCTGTCAGTACTGCATCGTCTGTGTCGGGTTCACAGACCCTGCCCGCATCCACCCCTCGGCTGACCGCTGCCCCACGCACACTGCTCATAGGCAGTCAGCGCTTCTTGCTGTCTAGTGCAGCGGGAGCACAGATGCTGCTCGGTGCTGGTGGGGTTGGAGGAGGTTCGAAGGTAGTCTCAGGTCTATCTCAGCCGCAGCTGATGTTGACGTCGCCCACCAGTCAGTCTACAGTGATACGAATGCCTTCCGGCCAGCATCTTCTGCTACGACCCCCCACACAGCCAGCCACTGCACCTGTTACATCGGTCTCACAGTCTCCTGTAGCACAGGGTCTTCTCTCAGCTGCTGGCAAAAGTTCGCCGTCAACTCCATACGCTGTTACACCGGAAGTTGTCCAGCATGGTAACTGATTCTGCTTGCTCACACTATTTTTACGCGAAAGCGGCTACTGCTTTCAGTGCATCTTAGCCATCGCAATTCTGTCTGTCCGTCTGTCACATGGGTGGATCACTCAAAAACGGTGCTAGCTAGGATTACCAAATTTTCATTGTGATCTACCCGGAAGACTCTAGTTTCAGGAACCGTAAAGCTTTTCCATAAATTCGAAGGGGGTCACCCCGAACGAGGGCGCTAAATGAGAGGGGGTGGGCAAAATTTGCGTTTTTAGGCCAATAAGTCGCTGTATCTCAGTAATGGTGCGAGATAGGGCTTAGGTTACTATTAATCACTAATAGGAAGTCATACACTGGCTTTCAATTGGCGACAAATTCGATGACCTTGAATGACCTTGAACGCCAAAATGGGGGTTTCATGAATTTTTTCAGCGATTTCGGGCTGCGACACAAGTTTATAGCATTCACAAGGTGGCACCATGGAACTATCGTTATGCGATCCAGATAGAGAATTTGGTATTTGTATGTTAACTTAGCGTGAACACCCCAATTTTCAGCTAAACTACTGAATCGGAACTGCTATAGGCTTTCGCGCATCTTGTGAGCATTAGCTCAAATTTCTTGTTTTAGGTGCTCTGCAGCTTGTAATTGAACTGTTAGGATTTATTTATGTAAAATGTACTTACTTATTTATACACCTGTCAAATTAATGCATTAATTAATGTGTTAATGCGTTAATAAATTAACGCGTATTAAAAAAATTAACGCACATATGTACATTTATGTTAATTTACTAAATTCAGTGAAGCAAAAATTCCAATATTCCGTTAAACTGTGGTTATTTGACAATCTAATGAATTCAAGTAACTAAACTGTAGTTGCCATTCCATCACTACTGTAAATAAATAATTATTACGACGACAGGCTAATGGATTTCTATGCTAGCTATATCGGCAGTTATTGTTGATTATACGTTTAGAATGTGTTTCTAACTTTCTACAGGGTGGTCCAAAAAAAACTGCACAAAGTTTATGGCACCATAATTTTGCAACCGTACATCACAGAGTCGAGCAGTTTTCAGCAAAATGTTCTGAAAGAAATTCTTTACATGACTTAAGTCAGTGTTTAAATACAGCAGTTAAATATTCTTTGTTTTTGCAGCTGGCAATTGAACTATTGAAAAACAATG
>Ga0056128_1005773_pt1 | contig 15576 bp, 7 predicted proteins | sample WorMetLIZISLAND2_FD_71113 | JGI IMG/M metagenome (GOLD analysis project Ga0056128, IMG submission 71113) | Marine gutless worms symbiont microbial communities from Max Planck institute for Marine Microbiology, Germany - Olavius geniculatus... ...
ATAGTAACCTAGGCCCTATCTCGCACCGTTACTGAGATACATCGACTTATTGGCCAAAAATCGCAAATTTTGCTCACCCTCTCTTATTTAGCGCCCTCGTTCGAAGTGACCTCTTTTGAATTTATGGGAAAGCTTTACGGTTCCTGAAACTAGAGTCTTCCGGGCAGCCGATGGTGAAAATTTGGTGATCCTAGTTTGCACCGCTTTTGACTGATCTACCCGTGTGACAGACAGACAGAATTACGATAACTAAGACGAGCTGAAAGCAGTAGCTGCTTTCGCGCGTAAAAAGAAGAAAAGGATTTCAACATAATCCATGTAATTTTTTTTACCTCACCTTAATACTTTTCACATTAATAATTATTAATTTTTACTAAAGTAATGTGAAACCAGTGATTAAGTAAGGTGGAAAATATTACATGGGTCTTGTCACAAATTAAGTTGTCTTTCAACGTCGAAAAAATTGTGAAAATCGTTTAACATTCGACAAAGTTATCACCGATTATGTAATGTTTTGTTTTTCTGCATCACAGTGATTGGTCAATGCAGAGTTAAGGGAAATTTTACAAACAAACATCAATCTCTGATTGAAATTATTACTTTTGTGTTAAAACAGCTTTATTTTTAGTTTTTGTGTCACGCTTCATATTTATTTTATTATTCATCATTATTGTAAATTTTTATGTTGATTTAATTTGATGAAAAGCAGTCACAATCCAAAAATCAGATAAATGTATTTGTAAATGACAAAACTGCTGAGAATTTTTTTCGTTCATTAAGACACGAAGACACCTATTTACTGTACGTTCGTAAAATGCTCTTAATATCGACCTTTATGTACAAACTACCCAAAAGTAGGTTTATGGGCATATCAAAATGATGCCTCGCGACGTTTATGACCAGCCGCTGGTCCTGGCCGAATGTTCACCTGTCACGTAACTGAACGAATTTATGCGAAACTGATGTGCATAACAGTCTAGCGCTGTGCAAGTTCGGTCACCGTCTGATGAGATGTTTGTTATTGTCTAGTCTAGCATGTCATTGACGTATTACCTGCATATAAGGCTTCTAAAGATATGCGAAGAGGCCGAAAATTGATGAATTTATCGACGCAAAACAACCTGGCCTTTGTGCTAAATTTAAGACATTAGGCTACATTGAGAAAGTGCTATAAAGTACAGGAAAAACGCGGTCGCAGACCGTTCTAAAACAGATTAATAGCCAGTCAAGTGTTGTATATGTCTTTTGGGCACGCAAGCTAGATATGTCTGACCGAGGCTTAAACTACACGGCTGCCGGTCAAAATTATCTTGTGCCAAAAATTTTTGGGACGGATGTTTTAGAGATTGATGGCAACCGGAAGCATAATTTTTTTACGCCTGACGTCATCAAGCCAGCGACTGTCCGGTCAAATCAACATTTCTGCACAGTCTGTGGACGCCAGCCGGTCCGCAGCAAAGATCCACCTTGAATATCATCACCACTCGTGAGGACGCATAATACTGACTGGTCAACGACTCAATAAATTATGATTGTCAATCTGACAAGACGTATGACTCCCAAGACCGTGAACGCGTCAAACTTGATTAACTGTCAAATAGACAACATACAGAAACGTGCAAAGTGCGAAAACTGAGGTGTATATATAGACAATAGTCGGCAAATTGCGCAGCATTATGTGTCGACAAATAATTTATAACCACTTACCAAGGTTCGTCCACCGATCACGGTGCTAAAAGGAAACTTAGAGCACGTGATATCGCGATGCATGCTATTATAAATAGCACGCTATTTGGCCTATTACTGGAAAAGTATGTGCGTCAGTCAATGCCGACATGTTTTGCGCCCGACCGTTTAAAGCTGCACAACCCTGACCCTGACTTTTGACCTTAAAAACTAAAAATTAGCTCACCGGTTCCGCCTGCCCTAAGAAAAGTACAAACCAATTGTCGTTTTTACGTCTTTCAGTTTGTAGCCGACCGTACTTAAGCAACGGTCGAGCTTATGGTACGAGTTGTCGTCTGTCCGTCCGTCTGTCCCTCCGTAACGGATCTATTGTGGCTAAGCGTTAGGTCGTAGAAAAAAAACGTTTTAACGAATAGCTAGTCCTGTGCTTTAAACCTAAGCACGCAAAATTTCAGCAATTTAGTGCAATGAAAACATGTTTAAATTAAGATTTAATGAACGGGGGTAGAAAATTTAATGGAAAACTGGACATATTTCGGAAACGGTAAGGTTGCTAATTATCATTAATAAAAAGTCGCATATTGGCTTTCAAATAACATGAAAATCATTGCCCTTGGGTAGCCTTAAAGGTCAGTACTGCAACAGAAACTGTAACGAGGCGTTTTTTTTGTGAAAACAAATTTCGAAACCTCAGTCTGATATTTGCGTTGGTTATTTAATTTTGTAGCTATTTATATCGCTTGGCAAGATAACCACGTGCGACGTCTGTTATACTAGCGTTAATTGTAGTTTTCGAAAGCAGCGTTCCGTTAACATAGCGTGCATGGAACTGCACCACCTCTGAGAAATCGCTTTCTCTCCGTGATTAGAAGTCGAACGCTGGGCTTCGAACTTAGGCGGTATGGTCGGCTTTTCCTAGCAACAGCCGGGCTTCTTGTTAAGATCCGTACGGATCAGACAGAGAGACGGATAGACGAACCAAGTCTGCAGTGCGCCTATAGTAGGACGACCGCATAATAAAGCCGCCAGTACTGTGTCGTGGGTATACAGAAAAATATCGCTAAGATGTAGCCCACATTTTCACTCCGAGAAATATGATTGACCCACGCGTGCATCACACATTCACACGTCCGAAAAACTAGGCCTAAATGCTAGCCGGCATTGAACACATCAATCATTAAGCCCGTCGCGCAAGGTCGATCATCGCAACAATCGTAAGTTCAACGGCCGCTCACGAACTTTTTGCGTGCGACGGCACGTATAGCACTTAGCGCATACTAGCTATCCTGATTTTGTGTGTCCGTCCGTCGTGCTGTCACATTTAGGTACTAATCCAAGCCCGGGTGATATAGAGATTTCGGGTTTTTTCACCGTATGGTAGCGTAGAGTCTTTAGTTTTGTTTGTGACAAAATTTCATGCCGCTGGGTGACGGGAATTTTCATCGAACGAAGGCAACAAAAAGGGGTACCCCCTATAAAATCGTTATTTTACCGCTACACAGTCTTCTATTTTTTTCGCTGTATTAAAGACAAAAGTTTTGCAAGTGCAGTTAACTTGGTTGACAAGAAGCCGCCAAATTTGGCACAAACTGTTCAGCTGCAACACTTCTTGACACGTCAATCGTTAGGGATGGCATTTCGTTTATGCTTATACTGACGTGATTCAAGGACTAAATTCGTTCGCTCTAAATAAACTGAACGATAAATTAACTGGTGCTGCGACGTGCATTATAACGAATGGGCACGAATTGCATAGTCATCGCTGAGTCAAGGTTAACAATGCATATTAGGCCCGAGTTTAGCGACATTTACCCGACATTGAGCATTTTCCTACAGTCGTGGTTTCCTGATAATAAGTAAGTAAATAAGTAAATCGGAATGGCGCAAAATGTTAAGGGAAAACTCGTGCCAAAATTAATGCTCGATTTACACCTGTGACGCTGACGCAACAACGTCGTTTGTGTGCATTGAGCATTAGTTCTCAATGCGCTGTAACGCCACAGTTAGCAAAGAAGCAAAGGAAAAGTTTTTTTGTTTAAATAACGTTAAAAAGCTTCTACTAATAGATAGAAAAGTGATCTTCGGGCGACAAATTAAGCATTTACCGTTCGTCTGTATGGGGAAGAATGACATCGCAGAATGGAAAAGTGAGTAGTAAGTGATAAAATGCATTAGAACACTTTCTTAGGAAAAAACATAAACGCTGGTAGTGAACTCCAATGTACGCTTATTATCAAATTACTTGGGTTTTTGTTTTATTTCGCTTTTGTGTAAGCATACTCTTAACAGCCACGTCGCAGACATTCGTTGAGGCATAGCATAGCTTTTAAAGCAGCTGTAGAATAATAAATAAAAGAACGAATGAAATACGAACAGTTTTTGCAGACTATCTTCGAGTGGTCCGGTAAAATTGCTCTTAATAACCAGTGCGTTACTCCAAGTGAATTATGTCCCAAACTCGCATCGCATTTACCTGCACGTTCTTGGCAATCTGCCAAACCACGCCACAGGTCTCTGCAGCGACGTTCTCACAGGGTGCGTTTTCAGTCCTTGCTACTACGGTGTCACTACTGGGTGCGTTCATAAAAGTGTTCCGATCGCATCCAAGCATTCTCTCCATGTCAGCTGCTGCCGCTCATACAAGCAAGACGGCTCCGTTTCTTTAGTTAGGCTATGTGGCAAAAATGGGCAACTTTTCTTAAATCGCTAAATCACAAAAGTCCTCGGCACAAATCAATCAATCAATCAATCAATCAATCGATCAATCAATCAATCTTTATTTGTCCAATAAAACAATTTAAAACATGCAAATGACAATGCAGTAACGCGGAAGTCGGCAAACTTTCATGATTTGTGTCCGTGACTTTCCCCGCGAGGAAGTTTCGGTGAAAGTCGTAAAGTCGGCGTAATGGAATTCGGGCTTTAAGCAACTTTTCAGTGTCACGTGACAGGTGACCGGGATCACAAAATGACACAAGTAGATCCTTCAAAGCACATCGTTTTTGTGTCAGAACACACCCACCATCATATCACCGCTGTCATTCTCTCAGTTAGGCCTACTGTCAATCAGAAAAATTCCGAGTTATCAACCGACCGTCCGTTCCGCGTCACCGACGTTCCGGTCGTTTACACGAAACGTTTTTCGCGTAAACGTTTTCCGAAAGTGGGCCGTGGTTCTGACCCAATAAAACAACAAACAAACAAACCGCGCATTAGTGTTTGAATATTTATGAATTTATCTTTATGCAAACACTTTTGTATTCAATTGAGTTGGATCTGAATGCTCAATACTTACAAATTGTGCATTAAAAAGGTTTAAAAAGTTTTTTTAATTAAAAGCTATTATAGCGCTTTTTACACGAGTCACGTGACCAGAAGCGCTTTACAATCACGGAAGTGGCAGCTGATCGGCATGAACTAATAGTATTGCAGTGCGGTCATCCGTTGGCTGCGCTAGTCAGCAGCTGTACCCGCAGTGCAGCCAGCAGACATACCACCGCCCTATTCACTCAGTCAGAAACACTAGGTTTTCGCCACATGGTTCTTAAGCTACTACTCATTTCCCGCCCCTCTGAGGGTAAGAGGCTGTGTCGCGATGAACACACGAAACTTGTTCAAGGTTGCTCGCAAATGACCGGCGGTGAAATTTCAACTGCAACGTAAAAGTTACGAGTGCGATACGCCAACCATCAGACCATTTGCATAGGCCACTGGCGATACACTATGTCACAGATTATATGTTCATTTTTGTCAAAATGCAATATGTAACAGACTATACATATGTTGACTTTCACTAGTCTTCGTCATATCGCACGTGAGTTAGGTCACGTAGGACTCGAAATGTCAAGACTGTCGTGCACGGATATTGGAATATTTTTATTTCTGATCCACACCGCATCAACGTTCGACTGGAAGACGGGTTGGAATTTAAGGCTAAAAGCGGATCCAGCAGTTCGAAGAAGAATCGATCGTAGGCAACTTCTGGGTCCAAGACGCAGAAGAGATGCTTAATGCCAGAATTTATATCACGGTGACAAATGACAATTTAGTTCGTATCGGAATTGTGGAATGAACAATCGACATTCTGTCATTTTTGCGATCCGCGTGCTGCCCGCATATCGGCATAAGGTTGTGATTCCATCAGCTCAACAATTACTCAAAATAGCACATAATAAGTTAGTTTCAAGTCGACTTAACACGTTTTTCGACGTCTAACCGTTGGTCACTTAAATCGTAATTGCGTGCGCTTTAGTCGATGGCAGAATCCTGGACTATTTTAATGCTCGTCGTACTGTTGCACGATGAGTTTCGCGCAAGTCGAGGTGATGGAAATTGAGCCTTACTGGCAACGTGTGTGGTATAAAAGAGACCAGAGACGATGCGGTAGACGCAGAGGACGGGCAATAGAGTTTGCGCAGCTGAGCTCGTAGAGATAGTTGTTCAAATCAACACATTTTCAGCAGAATGGCTTTTGAGATCCCCGAACCATTCGTCTGGGACGAGTCGTTCAAAGTGTTCGTAAGTACACGTTTATTATTCTTTGTTATTAACTAATTTTTGAGTAATATTTACGAATTGTTCAGCTTTTAAATTGCTTAGTTTGTGTATGTGTGTGTGTTTGCTATGCTATTGTTTTTATATGTGCTATTTGTTTTTTCTATAAGAATGAATGAATTTTTGGATATGACATTTTTACGCATGATTTGATAAACTTCTAGTTTTCTGAGTTTGTCATGTGAAACAAACTTTATTTATTATTCTTAAGTCCCCCAGTACTCAATTTCCGAGAGGAAATATTGATATTACTACGCAAGTATAGACCATAGCGGGGTTTACTCGTTGATGAAAATGCTGTGGAAAGAGACCGCACTTTCTCGTTGGAGTGCCACTGACAGCCGCTGGTACAAGTACGGTAGTTGGTCTCACTAGCGTCTTGATTTGCCAGTACATCTCCTGCACTAATTTCACTGTCTCTTGGCTCCAGGTCTCTGCCAACTCAGTGGCAACTGGCACAGGGATGCGGCTGTTGGCTAGTTGCCTGTATTTAGCTTCATTCTTGCTCGCCGCCTTGTCGGCTGCTGCCGCTGTGTCGGCGAGATGAGAATATCGGCATGGGTATCTGGGACTGTGACATCCCATGTCAGAGGTTTAACTTTTGATATTCTTTATTCACACAAGACAGTGTGACACAGAAACAGAGCAGCGATGTAACACCATCTGGACGCTTGCCGTCATTTCGGCTCAAACCTGCCGGTTCACTGCTGGGACGGGGGCGCTGAAAATGACGGACATGAAAATGACGGACCATCATCCAGATCCCAGTCCATGACAAGTTCATGACTTGACAGACGTGAAATTGGCGGACCAACTGTTCCGGCACAGAATTGACGGACATGAAAATGGAGGACAAATTTAGACAAATTGGCAGAACATGAAGTAGCCTGAAAATTAACGGACATGAAAATCCAAAACATGTTTCATGTGGCTGAATATATAAACCTATATTTAGTAGACTTCGGTTTATCATTGCTCACCAGTAGTTAATTTTAGGTTGATGTTTTCGTAACATTTTATGCTTTTCAACATATTATACATAAGCATATTATACAACTTAGTTTGCTGTTGTGAGTTGTGACTTGTGTTCTGCTGTTGTTTAAAAAAAGAATTGCACGCTGCATTGTAATGTAATCTATTTTCAAACGATATATCTTGTCCTTCAATTTTATGTCTGAAAGTTTCATGCTTGGACACTTGATCCATCAATTTTACGTTCGTCGAACTGATGTCCGGTATTTTCAGTCAACCCTTCTGGGACTTGAATGCCCGACAGATTGCTCTCTTGAATGCCCCCCCACAAGAAGTCGCTGAGTTGGTTGTGACGCTTCTGAGACATGCCGGGCCATGGAATCCACGTGCACTGACTGCTTTACCACGCACACGTGTGTGGTTCGTATACAGGACTTAAACCCCGTTATCATCACCGTCTGTAATGATTTAATTTCAGTACGAGAAGCTGGACGAAGAACACAAGGGTCTGTTTAAGGGAGTGTTCGCTGTCGCTACAAACCCGTCCGATGCCGGCGCTCTGTCGAACCTGGTCAGCACTGTCGTGAAGCACTTCGAAACGGAGGAAGTCAGTAGAACTACTGTACTCACTATAGTTGTATCGTGCAGTATTGTTTCACTGCGGTTGGCATTTGGTTCCGATACAAAATTGGCTGAACGTGCTACATTGCTACAATGTAAAGTTGCGCACACAGCGACACAAATGGAATGAAATAAAACAAAAGCCGGAGCGCATGACTTTTATTTCATTTTATTTCTGTCGCTCTGTGCGGACCTTAATAGAGTGTTTACACGATCGAGCAAACACAGGGCACCGAAATCGATGATCTTGAACGACGTTGACTCCGAAAACTCGGTTTTGGTATTTTTTGCGATTTCGGGCTTCGACACACATTTTAAAAGTGAATTGCGCCAAAATCACTAGACATAAACCAAAACAATCTCAGTATAAAATTTTCAGCATTAAACATATAAGATTTGAATTCCCAAGTCTCAACCTTCTCGGTTCAAAGAGGCCTGCGGACGAGCGCGTCAAAGAGGAGTAGGCTACCACAGTAAGCTACATACCGGTATACGCATTGAGGGTGTGGGTCGGGGTACCTCCTAAAATTATTTTACCCTTGTAGCCTCGTCTAGCATAAAAACGGTTGCAGATAGACTCTGCTTAGCGTAAAAAAACTGCTGACAAGCTTTTACAAGTAATTTGAGCAAAGCTCATGAGACACGCGACAGCCTTAGCATTTCCTATGCGCTGGTTGTCTTGATCTATTTCTATCCACTTCGACGCAATTATTCACTCTTAAAATCTACTCCGCAGCTGCAAATTGCGAAAAACACTAAAATCCCTATTTTAGAAGTTTAAGGTCCTTCAAAGTCATCGATGTTCACATTTATAAAAACTCGTCACTATGCCTTGTTATGATTAGCAGCATGTCTTGTGTCTATCTGCAACCGTTTTCATGCTACACGAGATAATTGCGATAAAATAACCACTTTTAGGAGGTAGCTGTCTTTGACGGCCGTCTGTGTCTGTTTCCTTAAACATAAGGGGTCGAGACTTGGGCTGCTAAAATCTACGTTTAATGCTAAAAAATTTCGTACGCAGGTTGTCTTGGTCTATCTCCAGCCATTTCGTCGCAGTTCAGTGTTGAAATGTGCGCTGAATCCAAAAATTGCTAAAAATTCATTAAAAACCCTTCTTTGGGGGCTCAAGGTCGTTCAAGGTCATCGATGTTGATAAATCTATAAAGCCTGTCACCAGTGCTTGTTATGATAAGCAGCATGTGTGTACCTATTTGCAATCTTTTTCACACTATACGAGCCAATAACGGCAAAATAAACGTTTTAGGGGAATACCCTCTTTGACGATGTCGTTCGAGGGAAACCCCCGCATCTAGGGGCACTAAATATCGTTACCAAAAGCTAGAGACATTGGGGCATTTTACACTGAAGATTTCGTGATCCTAGCTTACACCGTTTTGATACAGTCCACGAGTGTGACAGATAGACGAACAGACGCTTAGACGATGGCTAAGACGCGCGAAGCCTTTTGCTGTCGCGCGTAAAAAGTATCAACATTGACCGTGAACGATCTTCAGTTCCCAAATTATGAGTCCTAGAGAGTTTTGCGATTTTCCGCTGCAGCGCACTTATCAAGAGTGAATTGCGACGAAATGGCTGAAAAACATGCGAACAGGAATTACTATAGCCTGTCAAAGGTAAGCCTAAAGGTAAAAAGCCGGAATATAGCTTTTTAGAAGATTGAACCCCTCACAGAGCTACAGAGCGTCACCTGCCATATGGTATTACACAGTGTTATCTGCCTCTCGACACAGGTAAACGCGCCCTGCCTTAACCCCAGCCAGATAGCCCCGTACTCGATTTACCTATACCCCGGAAAGATGAGAGGCTGAGTTGACCTAGGCGGCTGGTTACATACCGAGATGGTTCATCTGCCGGCAGGCAGTCGCCCATCGCAGTACTAACCTGGCCCGGCATATACAGTGACTTCGTTAATCGAATGAAACGCGTTACCGCTAAACCAGGCCACCACCGCGTTTCGTGAGCATTACCCGGTAGCTCAGATTTCTTGCTACTTAGGCCACGCTAGAAAAATTCCATGTAGGGCCTAATGTAATGCAGATGTCTGTGCAGGGAATGATGAAAGCGAAGGGATACGGCAATTTCGATGCCCACAAAAAGATGCACGACGACTTCGTGGATAAGGTCAAAGGCCTTGCTGCACCCGTTAGCGCCGACACCGTTCACTTCGCTAAGGACTGGTCAGTGCATAATACTATTGTATTGTGAGCTCTGGCGAAAATAGTGTTGTTCTGCCACCTTGCGAGTTCTAATACAAAGTCGATGGATTCATGAACTGTTGGCACACTCTTATTGTTTCCGCACGTGCAGGAGGAAGCGTCATGTCAAAGGAAAGGCGGGATTTAAGATAACTCTTAAAATGTAGCTTTGTGAAAAATTTTATGTTGTAAAAATTTAATCTGAAATGCAAAATTTGGGCTAACAGTGTTATATTTTGGAAAATTCAGAAGTGGAATTAAAATTTCGACCTATTAATTTTCTTCTGTCGAAAATTTGCAGTTGTCCGTTAAAAAATCGCAATATTTTGCACCCAAAAAGTCTACAAATGCAGGCGCTTGTTATAATGTCTGATTGATTTTAATCAGTACAAAGACGCAGTTAATAGCAGTTACCTGTATGAATTGTAGTTACCTGTATGGACAGGTAAACCGTCTCAGCATATCACCAACCACCAAGGTTAACTCGGCCTCCTGTCCCTTTGTGGCAAATATGTCGATTAACGACCTGTTTGATAAGTTAAGGCGGGCATGGTTACCTGTGTCGAGTGGCAAGTAACACTGTGTGATCTCGTATATGGCAGGTGACGCTCCGTAGCTCTGTGACGGGTTTGTCACTCTTATTTTTCCACACTTTCTGTACGTTTTTTCGTTGATCTCGTGTCTATAACTTGTAGCGTTAATGTGTGATACTTTTTGGCGGAACATAATGGAAAAAGCACATGATCTGAAAATGTTTACAGATGAATTGTTTGTGGTGTGCGTGCGTGCAGGCTGGTAAACCACATCAAAGGAACAGACTTCAAATACAAGGGCCTCCTGTGAAGCGAGTCCCTTCTCTTCTGAAGCCGCCGAATACTCATCTAACTTACCTTTAATAACTGCCGCTACAATAATAATTTGTATTTAAAAGCAATGCGTGATTGGGTGCGTTAAGAGCTCCGGTGATCGTTAGCATTATTATAATTTTGTTCGTAGATCTGTAGTTGTTGTTTTCTTTCTTTTTTTCTTGTTGGCATTTTTTGTTGTTGATAAAATTTTTTATATAATTCTGGCATAGAAAAAAACTAGAAACTACTGTGTGCCGACCGGGACAATTATTGAATGTTTTCTTTTTTTTTGTTTTTGCTAATTTGGAATTTTGCGGTTCCTATTTATTTACATATTAAAAAATTGTGAACGAAATTAACAAGTTTAGCACCATTGCATTGTTTTGTTTATTAGCAAGTACTGGTATGCATAAATTACCGCAACGCAGCAGAATGTTATATTTCAGTACCGTTTAGACTTCTGATGAGAAACCACTTGGCTAAACCCCCGGCTTGTGAGAAAGACCTAGCTTTGCATTGTAAAGTAGACTTGTTAGGTCAAAACTAAACGTAATATATACAGTGTTCATAGCTTCCAAATACATCGAACACATTTTAAAACAATTAGACTGCTACATTGCTTTACGGCCACGTTCTGCGCGTTCTAACTCGCCGATGTAAAAAACGTGCAAGCCTAAATCCGAAATCCAGGTAGATACCCTGCAGCTTGTACACTTCGCATGGCATTAGACACTAAAGCTGCGTTTTGGTGACCTAACAATTTGTGTTAATTAATAGACAAAAATATTAAAAATACGCTAGTTTATGCATGTGGACCCAATGCTTTACTAGTTTTAATAGGTTTAGCTAATAGTTTTAATTTCTGCTGACTTTTTCGAATTTCTCGTCTGCGTGCAGTCAGCAGAAATTAAAACTATTAGCTAAAACTATTATAACTATTAAAAGTATTAGGTCGACATGCATAAATTAGCGTATTTTTAATATATTTATCTATTAACTAACACATCGCGTTAGGCATCCAAAACACAACATAAGATTAATGCATGTCGTGTAGATTGACATATTTAACTAATATAATATTCGTAATGACTAACCATAATGCTGTGAATCTTTAGTGGTCATTCACCAGGTAACTCGCCAATGATCTGAATTTAAGTATTTCACCCGGTTGACTTAATTAACATTGTCATGAAATTTTCTTACCATCTAACAAGATGGAAGTTTTAAACGTGACAATTGATCACAAAGCCTGGCATCATCCTTAGGCTTACGAAACTGGTAAAGCGGCCACTGATATTTACACAGTGAACCAAATAAAAGTTGAATGATTTTAACTGGCAAATCCAGCAGAATAAACACTAACTACAGAAAATATCCACCATCGACCAGAGATTTGTCATTTCGTGTGGCACGCTATTTTGACGCAAAAATATAATTTGATTAGAAATCAAAAACTTTCTTTTAGGCCTAAATTGTCGACAGTCTACCGTATTCGGTTAAAGAACAGCGACTACCGGAACACAATATCGAGACATTGTTTTGCTGGTAATAAATGATGAGCACATAGAACATTGAAAATCGAACTCCATTTTTAACTACGTGCGTACAGAAATAAAATATCAAATGAATTATTCTGAACTAAACTAGGCTTAAAATGAAATGAAATAAATAAATACCGGAGCGGGCGGCTTTCATTTTATTTTACTTAAGTTTATTTCACTTAATTTTATTTCTGTCGTTTTGTAAGCACCCTTAAAGCTTTGTTAAATCCTATGACAAAATACAAGTAGTTAGGCCCTAACGACAGCTTTCCCAATACAGTATAAGCTAAGCATTGAAACGCAGCATTTGATAAGTGGGGAAATCTTCAGGGCAATTTACGTAGAGGCAGGCAAAACTTTTTTTTTATCTATTCGTCATATATACTGAGCTCGTTAACAGGTATGTTGTTGTTTGGACATTGGATGCGATATGACGTCATCGGCGGTGCTATTTTTAGTAACAAGCACCTGCAGCTGCAGCAGCTGAACAGCTGAAGTTAGCCAGGCTGCTGCTTCTTCCATGAAGATCTACAACAGCTGCAGCTGCTGCAAATAATGTTTTCGTTAACCGAAATAGTATAACAACGAAAATCAATCGGAAGTTACCGTTAACTGCGGATGAAACGTACCCAAAATTATTCTTAACAGAAAAACAAAAAAAACACGGTAAGTTGGTAACGAAGATATTTTGTTATCGATATTGAATATTTGATAATTTTGGTAAGAAAAAATATTTTTTTACAAAATTTGGCAGTCGCTTCGCAAATTTATTGGGAATTAAATGTACAAAACTTTATTTAAATTTGTTCAGATTTGACATTTTTATTGCACGATGTTTAGGGGGTCCGTTTTTTTACCGGCCACAGTGTAGTGCTAGATATAAGCTATACACACTGTAGCAAGCACCGAGCGCGATTGTATAATAAATGCAAGAACAGAAAGCAAATTTATTTTTCGAAACTAAAATATCTCTGGTAGCAAGTGTCCGTAGCCTTCAACGGCCAAGTTACCTGGCCGTATTATGGCGATAATCGGAGCCAGCAGCCAGATCATTGGTCTACAGATATGAATGATGATGGATTATGTTGCCGAGAAGATCAGCTGAGGTCGCAGCCGTGGATTAACTGTTAAACGATGCTGCTGATTCGATATAGGCCCAGTTTGTCGCCGAGAGGTTTCAGCCACCTGTTGCTGGTAGACGTACTCGTGTTGCAGGGTATTTTACGCATCGTCTGTCAGCAACCCGAGTCGATGCAAGGTTTGTCAGTTCGCAGTTTGTAAGTCGCCGTTCGACTTTTTTTCTAAGATTACAAACATTCATAATACTATGCGAGTACACCGCGCGGATTTTATCCAGAAAGCAATTTGCAACCAGAAACTGTCAGCTATTATAGACCTAAGAAAAGTTCACGGCACCGGATCAAGGAGAACGGTACAATTTTTTTCGACCAGTTAATACTCAGTTTACACGATCTAGCAAACATCGAGCAAACGTCGAGCAAATGTATTCAAAATAGGCCTACACGTGCTAATTGCTCGACGTCTATTCGACGTCTGCTCGATGTTTGCTACCATTCATCCAGCTAACTCGACAAGCTATGGTAATTAGCATGGTAATTAAGAGGACGGGCTGGTTGTAATTGGGAGGCCTATATAACACGTGATCAGCTGTGGGCTAAGCTTAGGCTAGTCAAGGGGCGGGGTTCCATCAGGTCTGCTCGACGTTTGCGAAGTATTAACATTCAACTCTGTTTAACTGGCAACCCACTCATGCAGTAAGAACCAGCACTGTCTATTCTTCTACAGTATTTCGTAATATTTTGTGTTAAAATATTTCCACTCTTCAGTGGCCTATTTTCTCTTAGTTTTGCGTTTCTCATCGCACCAAAACCGGGGGACGCCATAGTGGCATGTCTATTACAATAAAAATTGCAGTCTGCAGCAACGTATTACACAATGTACTATAATAAAATGCGTAAGTTAAAATAACCTGGAAGGAATGAAGACAGCATAGGCCTACAGCAGCTGTTAAGGTGGTTATAGGAAATGCTATGATCTGCGATGTCCAATGCACAGAGATGAGGTAGTCTGGTGCAATGCTGTAGACCTAGAGCTAACAGCTGGCAATGCTATTATATTGCTACAGCGAGTTGTGCTATTCAGTCAGTCGAAACGTTCGCGAAATCGGCAACTGCGTAGCAACAACCGAATATACAAAGTAAACCAAATCGCATGTATAACATGTTTAAAAAACACTAAAGCGGCCACGCATCCTAATTGCAGCCACAAGGAGTTGCTGCCCTTAGACCTACGAAAAAAAGGACTAGGAAAGGGTAATAAAGGATAATCGGAAGGAAAGAAAATGGCAAGACAGTGAAACAACAAAAAAGAAAGGCGAGACACGATTCGCTGGCCGTCAGCGTAATTTTGGATACACAATCATGCATTTCTTTGTTCGGGACCCAGCAACAAATGACAAAACGTATTCGCTGTTGCAGATTAAAAAACAGATTACTATTATAATGTTAGTGTCATTAATTATTGGAATGTTAATAGAAAAATTAGGCTTAATGGCAATTCTTGTAGAGCAACTCTTACGATGAAGACAAGTTGGTACTGCGTATGTTTTTCAGTGCGGCAGAACGCAGATCGAAATAAACAGGACTACGAGTTCAGCAGCAACAGTACCAATAGGCTTCGCATTAAGTAGGTGTATTTGCTTCGATCCACCTTACTGTAATTTACCAGCTATGTCAGTTGTCAAGTTTCTTTCATCTTCGATTATTTTCGCACCTGGCGGCGTTTGCGAGGCGCCGCCCGGAAAAATGCCGTTCGTTTGCAACCAGACACCGCAGCAGCTGCATAAGTTTTGACATACAAGTCGATCACCACCGTGTCAGACTTTGTCAACTAATGTCGCTTAATTGCTAAAGATGCATCGCAAGCCATCATTTTAGGCTGTTTGACTTTAATCTTTTATCGGTACTATCTCAATGTTCGAACACGGAGTGCGCAAAAAATATTGCAAGTACGTAAATAGGTCTAGGCTAGACTACAGTCTTAAACTAGAAATTTGGGGCAAAGCCCAACGTGAGTCCGCCCGGCGCCCTAAGTCCGATTGGGGGAAATTAGGGG
>Ga0056128_1005776_pt1 | contig 15574 bp, 10 predicted proteins | sample WorMetLIZISLAND2_FD_71113 | JGI IMG/M metagenome (GOLD analysis project Ga0056128, IMG submission 71113) | Marine gutless worms symbiont microbial communities from Max Planck institute for Marine Microbiology, Germany - Olavius geniculatus... ...
TTAGGGTCCCGATGGGCCGAGTCCAAGTGATATGCAATTTTCGAAACTATAACTACTGAACTGGAAATGCTATAGGCTTTCGCGCGTCTCGTGAGCTTTGCTCAAATTTCTTGTATAACTTTGCTTCAAGTTTAACAAGAACTACAGTAAACAAGCAATGTCACAAATTGCACATTTAGCAATACAACGCATGAAGCCCTCTTCCCTCCTCAGGCCAGAGAATGTCACGCTGCATCAAGTGAGCGAAACAAGCTAAACATGCCTTAATCTGCCTCTGTGTCTCTAGGTCAACTAAGAACCAGTGTACTTAGTAATATCTGGATTGTAGTAATTCTGCTAACAGTAGTAATAGTATTAGAAGTACTAGTAGTAGTATCTGAAATGTAGTAGTAGTAGTAGTAGTAATAGTAGACCTGCGATGCGTGGTCGTTTAGCAGGTAATTTAAGTCCATTGAGCCGGAGTATTGAATCTCGACCCTTTGTGCTTGGTCTCTGGATCAGCTGAGGGTCATAAGCCAACTGAAATGGCTTAGCCATTGGCTTATAATCACGACTCCAAATACTCCTCATGTGAGGCACTGCCGACGACGTATCAACGTTCCACCCAGTCGACTTGGCCTTGGAAAACACACAGCAAACGAATTACTAACTTAGAGAAAACAACAACAGCCAGAATGTACATCTAAAGTAAAAATGTAAAGTCCTTTCTGAGTCACAAAGCCCATAGGTGGCGATGATCTCCGTTTTCTTAGCCCTCAGGCAGACACCAGTTTACACTGTGAGGCATCATGTGGTGCATGTTTACATCCCAGCTTTCACCAGTGCCTCCCCACAGAGAGAGAGATCAGTTGACCTTAGTGGCTGGTTACATACTGAAAATCCGAGATGGTTTATCAGCCTGTCGACGGTTACCAGTGCAAGTACTAACCAAGCCTGGCATTGATCAACTTCAACGATTCGACCAACGACGTTAGCAACTAAACCAAACCAATAACTTCTTCAGCATTTAAACAGTTTTGTGACACCCAAGGACACATAGATACCCAAAACACAATGGTTTTTATTGGGCAAACCCACCTAAAAACTTGCTTAAAAGCCATCCAAAACCAATCAAAGTAAATCCAATTTGAGCTGCTTGTTCTATTAGTAACAGAATTATTATGGTTATGGTTATTATGGTTATGGTTATTATGGTTAATTTTTTTAAACATCAAAAGCTCCAAATTTGCAAATTTTATTCGATATTCTATGCTCTGAGGAGCAAGTAAAAACTCAGAAGAACTGAAGAACAGACTTTTCAAAAAAATCTAGTACTAGCAGCAGTAGTATGGTAGACTTTCATAATAGTAGTAGGAGCAGTAGTACCAGCCATAGATTTAGTGACAGTGGTAGCACCAGTAGTGGTACCAAACAGTAATATCAGGGTCGTAGTTCACCGGTAGTAGTAGTACATTGTAGCAGTAGTACACTGTAGTAGTAGTAGTAGTAAAAAACGCCAGGTGTAGACAGGTGTAGACTAAGTCTACCTTAACAGCGGTGTCAGGGTCATAGTCTGCCAGACGTTCGCCGGTGTTGACGTTGATGTTGCCCAGTGCAATCTGTAAAGCCTTCTCCTTGCTTAGATATCTACAGGTTTTGTCAAGCTTAACAACTACAACAACAACTACAACAACAACTACTACTACTACCACTACTACTGCAAGGCTTTCTACTCACTCACATATTAGAAAGATTACATCCCAGAGTAGTGAAATTCAGCAACAAAAACTACAACAACTACTACTACTACTATAAGCAACTACTACAACAACTACTAGGATTACAATCTATCATCACTTTTCTATCAAGAAAAAGGATACGATCCAGCATAGTAGAGTTGAGTAACTACAACTACAACAACAACAACAACTACTACTACTACTACTACTACTACACGAACCACAAGCAACCGCCCAACATCTAAAACAACAATAACTACAACAATGATGAACAATTCAGGCCAAAAGAAAGGATACGGTCCAGCATAGTGGAGTTCAGCTGGATCAATGTCATCTGGATATGGGTTGAGTGGAACAAGCTTTCGACGAACTGGGTCAAAAACAAGCTGGTACAGGAACGAGTTGTCAGCACGGAAAAATGCGTCCACGTAGTCTGGAGTTACGACAAGACCTGGCATCTTGAGTAGAGATGGCATCTTCCTTATTAACTGACAGACGACAATGACAACCACTACAACTACAACAACTAGAACAACAACAACAACAAAATGCATCCACATAGTCCAGAGTTATCACAACATATAGCATCTTGAGTAGAGGTGACATTTTCCTTATTAACAACTATAACTTCTACAACTGAAGCTACAACAACAACAACAAAATGCATCAATGTAGTCCGGAGTTACGTTGAGACCTAGCATCCTGAGTAGAGATGGCATCTTCCTTATTAACTGATGCACCTCAACAACAATTACTACTACAATTACAACAACAAAATGTAGCCAGGGGTGACAATAAAACCCAGCATCGTGAACAGAGATGACATCTTCTTTATCAACTGATACATGACAACAACAACAACAACTACTACTCTACAGGGTGGGGCAAAAAACGGACCTGTTTGAGCGTTGATAACTCAGCGATGGTTACCCGTAGAAAGGCGTGTGATATGTCAAAAATTTTAGAATGTTGTAGACAATAAGGGCCGAACTTGCATAGCATATCATTTAAATATTCTTTGCCTAATTTGCATAAATGTTCATTACCCCTGAAATTAGGCATTTGCCTGCACTCCCATGTGCACGAGTTCACTGAATTCAAAAACTCACTGCCAAGAAGTCCAGATTAAAATTCTGCGAATTATTCAGTATGGGGGCACTATAACAGATAGCATGGTCACAGAATTTCAGTAACTGACCAACTAAAACGTGTGCTAATCGAATGCTAGGCTTAGCTGATCCTGAACACATTGACTCCAGCGATTGATCAGCTGCCTAAAAGGGCTGATGACGATTATGAATGCAAAAGCTGGACAACTGCCTATGTCGAATTTCATCTAAACTTAACCTATATGTTAATGATTGTTGATATTTCACTGTTTGCTGAATGAAAATAAAGTTAAATTCGTGTGCCAATTTAGCACGATTATAAAGGTGAGGTCGATTTGTGTAAATCAGGCAAAGAATATTTAAATGCTGAAACATGCAAGTTGTATGTTTCTTCTGCACACAATTTCAAAAGTTTTGTATATTAAGTGCTTTTCCATCAATAAACATCGCTAAGTTATAAAAGCTCAAATATCCATGTTAAATCCATGTGCTACAGTCAAATTTGGCAGAATATCGGGGGTGATGAATATTTGTGCAAATTAGGCAAAGAATATTTAAATGCTTTACTAGCCAAATTTGTCGTTTATTCTTTACAGCATTCTGAAACTTTTGATGTATAACAAGACTTTCTATCGCTAACCATGGCTGAGTTATCAACGCTCAAACAGGTCCGTTTTTTTGGCCCACCCTGTATATATTCAACAGTTGACATACTACAACTAAAACAACAACAACAAACAATGCATCAATATAGCCTGGGGTGACAACCCAGACACTGTACACATACCACTACAACAACTATTATGAAAACAACAGTGACGATAAAAACAACAACGACAACAACGACAACCACTAGAAATCTGACACATGACAAGTTGACAACCCAGGCACTGTACAACTAACACAGCCACTGCTACAACTACAAGCACAACAAGAACAACAAATCATTGAGCTACAGTATAAAAAGCATAACACAAATTCAATAGCTGCATAAACCTCGTAAATTAGCTGTCACACATTCCGTATCAATAATAAACTAAGTCAGTTTACTTCATTCTGAATAACCAAGCCGAGTAGGCAACTAAGCTGCAAGACCTTGGTAGCCTTGGCTAGCCCGATACCCAGCGGGCCAGCTGTAGTGTAGCCATAGTAGTAGTAGCATTGCAATACCAGTAGCAGTAGTAGTATAAGTTACTGCAGCAATGTCAGTTTGTCAACTCAGTTGGAGCACTCTGACTAGTCCAATGCCCAGCAGGCTGGCTGTAGTTGTAGTAGTAACCGTAGTAGTAGTATTCAGTTACCGTGGCAAGGTCAGTCTGTCGACTCAGTTGGAACACCTTGGTAGCCTTGGCCAGTCCAATGCCCGGCAGGCTGGGCAGATAATCACAGCCTGAGAGGATGCATGCATAGCGAAACTTGTTGAAGGTATAAGTGTCGGAACGAAGCCCCATCGCTTTGTTCAGCTGAACGTTCTCCACCAATACGCCATTACCATTAATGTCCATCTTGAACATTATCTGCACAACACGAGAGTAGTAGTGGTAGTAGTAAAGTCCCACTGTTGGTTAAACTCAACGTGGTGGCTTGGAGGCATAATAGTAAAGTGTTGGACTTACGATCGAGTTTGACTGCCAGTCGGATTGCTATCAAGTGGTTGCTACTTAGATGGGTGACTGTCTGCGGCACTGCGCACAGGTAAACCATTGTGGAATACAATCACCAAAATTAACTCAGCCTTTTATCCCTCCGGTTTGGAAAAAAAGTACCGGCCTATCTGGCTGGGGTTAATGAGGCAGCATACACCTGTGTCGAGTAGCAGCTAACATTGTGTGATTGCATATGGCAGGTGATGCTACGTAGCTCTGAAATGGATTTCTGAGAAAAATCTATACACAACCTTTTGCCTTTGACATGCTCCACCAACATGCCAATTAATTAGAGCTGTCACAGTTGATGCGTTAATTAACGCGTTAATAAATTAACGTGCGTTAAAAAAATTAACGCGCGTTAAAAAAATTAATGCACATGTGTAAAAAACACATGATAGTTGAGGATAGGAGGCTGAGTTGACATGAGCTGTTTGCTTAGTGTTGCCTGCTGCGAGTGAACGTGGAACCCATAGCAACTTCTCGGTTACTTAGAGGATTCCGATGCTGTACCACAGTAGGCCACCACTATAGACCATTGCACCGAGCAACCAACATTTAACTGCAAGGATCTTTCTGTAACGTCAGATTTGTGCCTGGTTAAGTCCAAACTTCACTACTTTGATTAGTTGTGAACAACAAGTCGTGCTGTACGGCATCTCTTCCGACTCTTCGTGTCAGCTGGAAGTCCTGGGTTTGTGCAGTGCAGGGAGTTCTCTCGCTATGCCTGCAGTGGACGTAGCTTGCGCCCAGTAAAAAATGGGGAGGAGTTTTGCTAAGGATGTATGCAAAATTGATGTCACTATAGAAGCGCTGTTTTTAGCTCAAAGTGCACAAACTGTTTGTAACCCAATAGAGTCAATCACAAAATGATGGACTCTATGATGGACAAGAGATGATATACAAAATAAAAATACTGTAATAGTTAAATAATAAATAGTCTAAATACGTTTAAAAAATAAAAATTATATGTGTTTTTAAAACTTTTTTTTTCATTTTTCTAACTTTCTATATTCTACAGGCGGGTCCCATAAACGTCTCGGGCCCGGGATAATTTACCTCCTACTCTCCATCTCGACAGGTCTGGGTGCGTTAATTTACGCGTTAATTAATGCATTAAAAAAAATTAACGCCTTGACAGATCTAAAATTGACAAATCTAAAGGCGAATGCTTTGTAGCACCAAGTGTTAATAGGCATCCAATCACAGAAAATGTGTAAGAAATTTGTCACATTACAGTTAGTCCCCGGAACCGCAGCCGTTCGCTGCCGCTGCTAAGGCCTCAAACCGCATCCAACTGTTAAGTTAGCGGTCCCAGACTGTTAAGGTTCCACGCTGCTGCTGCTGTTCAGCTAGCGGTTTTAGCTGTTAAAAGAAAAAACAAACAATGCGTTGCGCTCACACTGCTGCAAGCAGAGCTGCCAGCGCGAGTGCGCGCGTCCTTGTCAGTCGTCACTCGTGACAGTGCCAGTGGTGAAAATCAGTGAGTAAATATTAGCTCTGCAATGTATACTATAGGATTTTCTAAAGTTAAGAATCGCATAAAAGTTGCTGCTTTTGGGGCTCAAAAATTACTATAGTGACAGATGTCTTAGCGCTCCGGACTGCTAAGCCAGCTGAGTCTTAGCACCTGGCTTAGCGGTCCGGACTGCCGCAAAGCCAGCCATTAAGGCTTCAGGCCAGCCATTAAGGCCTGAACAAACGGCTCCGGGGACTAATTACAGTCACATAATGCATAAGCTTATCATCAAACTGCACACTATGAAAGTCAGATTCTGCCAATGGCTGACATTTTGCACTATAAATATCGCATTTATTCATTGCATGTCATATTGCTAGTTAGTTGAGCAACACAACAAAATGAAGCACAAACAAATAAATTAGACAAAAAATAATAAAATATACACCAAATATGACACACTGCTGGTGACGAGATAAAGTGAGTGAGTGAGTAGGGCTTAACATCCCACCCGACACAGTATAGGTCATTTTGGGGATGGCCTTTTCAGGCAAAATTGCACAAACACATGGTATGGTGAGTTTAACCTTTGCAATAAAGAAACAGAAAGCTTATCCTTTACAGAAACACAAAAAAACAAGCTAAACCTAAAATTGTAAGAACTCCATTGTACGCGTGCATATGTAATTAGCATAATGGTAGTTCTATTATCTTCCCTGTTATCCTCCAGACAGTCATCAATGTGGTAATGCTGTCTATTGGAGGACAGGGTTGGGTGATGAGATAAAAATGGCACAATGTTGATAAATTACTCCGCAATGTCTCACTGTTATCAATCTAAGCTGAGATTCTTTTACTGATGCAATTGTGCAATTAACGCCTGATAACTAAATAAAACTTTGTACATCATAGTGACCAAAATCATACTTAAATTGAACGCTAAACTGAAATGGAATAAACAACTAAACATACACTCTTAGATTGCTTTTTCTGCAGTTGGTTGGCCAACAGAAGTATTCTGGACTTTAGATTCTGCTAAACCATTTTTACTTACAGACAAATCGAACCAAAGCATAACACCAACAGCACCATCTTAAAGCAGTTATGTTTAAAAAACATTAAGAAATGCACAAAATACTGTAGTTGTAGTGAACGCAGAAACATATCTTCAAAATGGCATCAACAACATGCCCACTTGTTACTGTACATTGTCACAACATTTGTGTCAAATTCAACCCTTTGCAGAGAAATACTGAAATGAAATACAATACGGAAAAATTTTTAAAAAGCAAAAGAAAAACTACACCAATACACGAAGGCATCTCAATTCAATTTAAAATTATTTTTGAAATGACATTTGCAACATGCTCCTGTGAACTGTACAAAATGCTACCGCAGCCATTTACATTTTAGGCAGTTCTAACGGGATGTTGTAAATATCATTTAGAAAAAGCAAAATCTGTTTATACACTTTTATGTAATTGCAGTACACATTTTATTCACCTTTAGCATGATACTGTTATGTCCAGTCATTGGTGGCAACACATAATAAAGATGTTTCATTCATCCATTGTACCCACAACTGCGTACCAATACAAATAATGGTTCAAACAAAAAATAATAATAATAGTGTACTAAAATAATAAAAGCAAACAGCTGTAATCTTACTGTACTGCTGCCACGATGAGTGAGTGAGTGAGTAGGGTTTAACGTCCCACCCGACACAGTATAGTCATTTTGGGGATGGCCTTTCCAAGCAGAATGCACACAAACACAATAATAATTAATAATAACAAACTCCAATTTCCAGGACACATTTCATGGCAGGCTAAAGGACTATCAAAAGACGTGGACCAGGCCACTACTTACCAGTAAATGCACTTAGTGCTAACTACGATATTACTGTAGAATATTTTCATGCAAGAAATCAGTTTATATGCGACACAACTTTTGATCATGTTTGCCGATGTGAATATTTCGGCAATAAAATGATACACTGTTATGACAAGATGCATTAAGGTTAATTACTGCATACATGTGCTGAAGCAATGAGGCAACCAGCTTATTCAACCAAATGTAAGTAATAGCAAAAAATTAACAAAAGAAGACATAAACATAACATAACAGTATATGATTGGCACACAATGTGGAAAAAAAGCTTGCAATTATGTTAAACTAAAAGAAATTAAATAATGCGGTCACAATAACAAGCAAGTCTCCTTCATCACTAAAGTCCTCAACATGGGTTTAGCTGAAGGCAGTTCAATCAAGTTCAATCTCCCAGTATGTTCTACTTAAATGCATAGTTTACACTTCAGACCTACTGTATCACTTGATGAACTAGGCGTCGTTTATAATCACCCACCTAGACAGTAAGCAACTGGGCAAATTTGACGGATACCTGATTGGCTGAATTTGACAGCAAAGAGCCTGAGCTCAGAGCTGTGCTAACAGAACAACACAATAGCAGAAGGCATTCAAACACTGCAAACCATTAGTAAGGCAAACATTCATGTAGGTAAAATCGGAAATTATTCCCACTACCATACGTCATGTTGCGGCAGAATTTGATATTTTGGGAGTTTTGTTAGTACGAGGGACAGATCTGCTATTTTTCAGCTAGTGCCCCGTTGTTAATAATAGCATTGATTTGCACACTACTTTGAGAGCTGTAGCGCTGTTTGAGTTCAAAGCTGGTTCTATTAGTGCATTCATGTTAAAAATGTGGTGCTGCAGGCATCGAATCAAAGCTGGTTGTCAGCAAGTATCCTGGCAAAGTGTCCGTCGGTGCAGGTCGACAGTAGACTGGGTGGTCCTGTCTCTACGACGCGTCCATCACTCAGCACGACGATTACGTCACAGTTGCGTATAGTGCTCAGTCGATGTGCTATAATGAGCACTGTGCAGTCAGCCAGTTGTTCCTGCACAATGTCATGTACGATACGGTCAGTCTCAACGTCGATGGACGCCGTTGCCTCGTCCATGACCAGTACCCGACACTGTCGCAGCAGCGCGCGTGCCAGACAAAACAACTGCTTCTGACCGATGCTGAAACTTTCCCCGGCGTCTGTCACAACTGTTTCCAGCTGGTGAGGTAAACTCCGCACAAGCTGCTGCAGCTGAGCAGTCCTCAGCACGTCCCAGAGCTTTGAGTCTTCCAACGTGCCACCGGGATCCAGGTTGAACCGGATGCTGCCAGAGAACAGCACTGGATCCTGTGGAATGATGGACAGGCTGGAACGAAGTCGCGCCAGTGGAATGCGGGCAATGTTGACACCATCCAGTAGGATTTCCCCACAGCAGATGCGAACAGCTGAGAACAAGCTCCTTGCAAGAGAAGACTTGCCACTACCGGTTCTACCACATATACCGACCTACGACAGACCAAACAACACTCTATCGGCTTTACTACTAACGGCCTCACCGCACTCCACAAAATGCACCGACACAAAGACACTGCTTCTGGCTGAGTGGAAACATAAAAAGCCTCCACTATTTTATAATCACTGTACAAGAAAGCAATGCCATCCTGCATTGCGCTCATCTCACACACAAAAACACTTGACAATATAGGTGGACATAGCCTATGTTGACACATCTATGGTTAGCTGACCTATAGCATCTCTGTTCTTGGCAAATACAAATCATACTGCTTGGCGACCAAGGCATATATGTGTAAATGACTAGTGAAAGGGCTGGCAGTTGAACCACGACTTCTTGATCATGAGTCAAACATGCTAACCATTACTAATTTACTACACTATGTGTCTTTTAGTTTGGTTTAAGTTGTAATCCTTATTTTACGGCCACAACTAGTGCAGTTCGCAGTACTGTTGTCCTACCAATATTGATTAATCAGTACGTGCTGTTATATCTACACTTGGTGCTCATGAATAAAAAAGTAAGTAAGTAATTTATATAAGGCATTAACTGTACATGGCAACCTCAAACATGCTCAATGTGCTAGTAAAACGAGAAGTAACAAGAAATTTGAGCTAATGCTCACGAGATGCACGAAAGCCTACAGCAGTTCCTGTTTGCAAATGGTCTTAGTCTAAGCTGATCTTCAGCCATTTCGTTGCAATTCACTCTTGAAGTGTGCGCCACAGTCAAAGATTGCAAAAAACAATAAAAACTCTTATTTTGGGAGTTCTGGGTCTTTCAAAGTCATCGATTTTTTATAAGACTAAAAAGCTTGTCAATGGTGCTTGTTATGATAGGCAGCATGTCTGTGCCTATCTGCAGCTGTTTTCACGCTAGACTGGCCAACAGCAGTGAAACAACGACTTTTAGGGGGTACTACTCTTTTATGCCCTCATGTGCAAGTTTCCTTGAACCTACAGGGTGCGGCAGAAAAAAGTGGACCTCTAAATTTTTTTGCTGTTTTCTCAGCAACCGTTTGGGATTTTAATATGAAATTTTCCACCTTTATTTACTGAAACCTTCTACATCTAACTGCCAAGTAAAATGTGATTCTGTTAAAAAACAACAAAGTTATAGACTTTTTAACATGACCACCTACCGATTTTTCGGCATTCAAAAATGTTCATGCAAAAAATGCTATTTAATTTTTCAAAAACTGTTACACGTTACTGTCGATGACGTCACAGTGACGTTTTGATAAACAACAACTTATACTGTTTATAAATTATCATTAAATTATCGTTCCTTTAAAGCAATCGCCGGCTGCCCACCGATTCATCTTCCAGCAGGACGGTGCGTCAGCACACACAGCGCGCAGCAGCACAGAACTGGCTGTGGGCCAGCTGTCCAGATATCATCACAAAAGACTAATGGCCTCCAAATTCGTCGAATATAAACCCAATGGACTATCACGTATTTGGTGCAATGTTGGAGGCTTACTGCAAGCTTAAAACAAAGCTGAAAACAAGCGCCAAACTCAAGGAAGCGCTTCAGGTTATCTGGGGCAACCTGCCACAGGGACCGATCGACAAGGCTGAAAAAGATTTCTCAAACAAGGCGACTGGAGGCTGGTGTTGTTGCTTGGAGCTGGTGGTGAACACTTCGAACATTCGCAGTGACAATGGAATTCTGGCATCGGATCATTATTTAACCGTGTTGTTTCAAAAATGTTACTAAATTGATGTTGTAGCCGGAACATTTTTGAATGCTGAAAAATCGGTAGGCGGTTATGTTAAAAAGTCTGTAACTTTGTCGTTTTTCAACAGAATCAAATTTTACTTGACAGTTAAATGTAGAAGGTTTTACTAAATAAATCTGTAAAATTTCAAATTAAAATTCGAAACAGTTGCTGAGAAAACAGCAAAAAAACTTTAGGGGTCCACTTTTTTGCCGCACCCTGTAGAAGGTCAAAACTTGGGACCATTGAAATCTACATTCAATGCTGAAAATTTCATATGCAGCTTGTCCTGGTCTATCTGTAGTGATTTCAACGCAATTCGATCTTGAAATGTGTCTCGCAGCCCAAAATCGCCAGAATATCCATAAAACCCCCATTTTGGTGTTCAAAGTCATCCAAGGTCATCGCTCTCGGTGCCAATTGAAAGCCCGTGTACGACTTCCTATTAGTGATTAATAGTAACCTTAGTAACCTAGGCTCTATCTTGCATCGTTTCTGAGATACAGCAATTTATTGACCAAAAACCGCAAATTTTCCCTACCCCCTTCTTATTTACTGCAAATGCTCAGCATGACCCCTTTCAAATTTATGGACAAGCTTTATGGATCCTGAAACTAGAGTCTTCCAGGCAGCCAACGGTGAAGATTCGGTGATCTTAGCTCGCACCATTTTTGACTGATCCACCCGTGTGATAGACGGACAGACAGACAGAACTGCGATGGTTAAGACACGCTATACCTGCTTTCACACATAAAATTGTTTTAGACAATGTCTGAAAGTAGGTAAACAGCGTGAAATGACAATGACGATGGATGAAAATGACCAGCTTACCTTCTGTCCAGGCAGTATATGCAGTGAGACATCATGCACAACGGCCGCTTGACAAGAGCCATATGTGAGACTGACAGACTTGAACTGCACATCACCACATGTCGGCCAATTGTCCGGGACATACGTATCTACCTCTGTCGATGAGATATCGTCTTCATGCTCCAGCTCACAGTATTGCACAACCCTCTCGACTGAGTTGAAATAGATCTCGATCTCCGACAGCGAGCGCATAGTCCAGTTGAAATAGGATGACATCATCATGGCATAAGCTATGACTAGGCCAACCATGCCTGGTTCTATGTGGCCCATGAGACAAGAAGTCACGGCCGACAGACTGGCAGCCAGCACCACACAGGCTGCCAGCATATCTAGTCGAATGCCCATCCAGACGTTAGTTGTCTGGTGGAACATGAATGGCAGCTGATTGGCGTCAATCTTCTCAAAGCATTCACGGGTGAACCAGGCCTGAGTTCTGAACGCTCGGATGGTGGTGAGGCCGGACAATGTCTGAGATATGTGTGCAAGGATCGGCGACCTAGTGACACATTCCAGCCGCTGCAGTTCACGACATGATGCAATGAAAAACCGCTGGATGACAACAAACAGTATAAACACCGGCACGACCGGAATGATGAAATACGGAACAAAGATGCTGTTTATAATGATGCCACCGATAACGTTTAAGGCACAAAACAGCAAGCCCTCGAAACTTCCCGTCAACTTCTCATCGATGACGTTCATGTCTGCTGACAGTCTGTTGAGAATTCGTCCAACGGGAGTACAGTCAAAATACTTTAATGGCGCAGACAGAACGCTTTTGATAAGTTGCTTATGCAGATTCTTTGACGCCATTAGTGTCACCAGTTCAAGTGACAAAGCTGATAGCGGAATAAAAACAATACAGATGACCGACAACTTCACGTAAATCATCATAAAATTCTCATACTCATCCCAACCTTCATTGACTTTCTTAGTGTCATTGTGGCCTTCGAGATACTTTATTTCTATTCCTTTACCGACAACCTCGGTAAGCATGTAATCGGCGGTCATTTTTAATGACTGACAGAGTATGCATAGCAGGACTGTTGCGGCACAAAAGGCCGACACCGCTGCTTTCATGTAAGCCAAATACACGGACCACGGCACCGACCCAGATGCACGCTGCTCCTCTTCTACTAGTCTCAGACCATCGGCTAACTGTGTATTGGACACAAACTTGCTGTCAGATGCCAAACTGCCGTGAGACAGAGATTTGGACGCAATACCATCACTGACAACTGACAAAGACATCGGCCGGCTGTCAGCTTGGTCTAGTTCTGTATCGATTGCTACTTCATCAAGCTCCATCTTTTCCAGAAGACTTTTGCACTGCTGCATTCCGTCAGCTGCCACAGCATCCGGGTGCCCCTCGTAGATAACTTTCTGATCTTCCATCACTACCAGATGGTCGGCTTTAGGAAGAAGATGAATGTGATGTGTGACAAGTATGACAGTCTTGCCACAACCAACCAACATCTTCACGATTGCCTCATTAAACACATGAGTCCCGACAACGGCATCTAGCGCTGACAAACAGTCGTCGAGGAAGACAAGATCAGCCTCGGCATACAGAGCCCTTGCTATGGCGATTCTCTGCTTCTGGCCACCACTTAACGTTGCACCCTTTTCACCAATTTCACACTGATCTCCTCCCGGAAATGTCTTCATGTCATGTTCCAAGCCAGCAGCCATCAAAACCTTTTTGTACAGTGACTGGTTATATGCACGACCGAACACAATGTTCTCTCTGACAGTGGCATTGAGAATCCAGCATGACTGTGGAACAAAAGCCACACCGTGACTACACCGGCAGACATGACCCGATACCTGCTGCATTTCTCCCAGCATTGCATACAACAATGACGACTTTCCACTGGCAATTGGTCCAACAACAACAGTCAGCTTGCCTAACGGAACTGTCACATTGGCACATAGTACTGATGATGATGAGGTGTTTGACCACGTAAAAACAGCATCGGTTATTTTGATGGCAAACTGTTCATCACTGCCGTCAACTGCATCATCTCTGAGCAAGGAGTCCCTGGCCATCGGTTTTGGAGGTTGCATTTCATTGCAGTTATAAGAACTGTTAGTCACTCTGCTCAATTCCGGCAACATGAAAAATGCTTCAAGTCGTGCAACACTGCTGCGTGCCTGTCCGGCAACATTAATGACGATCGTAATGACAAACAGCTGATTGGAAATGTGCGAGAACAAAGCAAGGCACGAGAAGACCTTCGCCGCACTCAACGGTTCGGTCTCAAGCTGATTGTAGAGTGTAAATGTCAGCAGACATGCTATGTATGGTATCCCATCGGTGCACACTACTGAAAAGATGCGGAGCAGTGCAGCACGCAGCATCATGCACAGCTCTTGCCTTCTGGCAGACTTGACTGACCGTTCCACCAACCTTTCCCATGCAAACAGTTTCAGCAGTTTGATACTTTGCAGCAACTCGTTCGACATTTTCAGTCTCCGATCCGATAGCTCCATTATGCACTTGTGTATCTGTGCCAGTCTTAGTGCCAGTACATACTGCACTGGAACCAGCAGCAGTACCACAAAGCTACTGATGACAGCGCTCTTGCCAAGCTGAAAGTACAGAATTAGAAACCCGGCTGTGGTGTGAATCGGCAGCGTCCAGATGTGATGGGCAAGGTTAAAGAAGGTCACAATGTGAAGTGGGTCAACAGTCATGTGATTGACAATACGCCCCTCGTCAACATACGATGTCATCACATGCAGACTCTTATCATAAACCAGTGCCTGTACAGCACACTTGCAGCGCACTCCTTCCAGAATAGAAAGCAGAAAGTTGTGCTGAAGTAGCGCCATATGAAGCAGCAGAGCAATGAAGGCGATGAAAGACATAACATAACCATTACAGAAGTAATCCTCTATGCCAATAGTGCCTATTGGTGTTGTTGTGTCTGAGCTGTTGCTGGAAACATTCATCCGCTGGGATTCCGCAAATGTTACGATAACATCCAGCGAGAGAGGCAAGACATAATACAAGAAGTCGGAAAGCAGTTTGAAAACTCCAGTCATTATCATGTGCGAAGAAGTCAACTGCCAGAAACACCGCCACAAAGATGGAGCTCGATTTCTCTGGAAAGACAGTTTCTTTTCATCTTCAAACGCTTCTTTGAGCTGACGGAAATTGAACATTGTGGACTCTCGCTGAGGGATTCTGCCAAGATCATTCAAGCAGAGAGTCCTGCGAAAGCCGATGAACAGCAACGGGTTGAGCCAATGGACCGGAGTCTTTGAAAGAAAAGAAGCATACGAATGGATATATTTCAGTGCAGACAAGTCATCAACTGAGTGAGGATGACACGTGTCCATATATCGACTCTACAACATACAAGAAATTTGAGCAAAGTTCATGAGACGCGCGAAAGCCTATAGCATTTCCATTTCAGTAGTTATAGTTTCGAAAATCGCATATCATTTGGACTCGGCCCATCGCGACCATAATACACATCGGCCATAGGCGCGTGTGGCGCCGCATTGTGAATGATATAGACTTGTCCAGGCCGAAAACGCCAAACATCCATAAAACCCCCTATTTTGGCGTTCAAGGTCATCCAAGGTCATTGAATTCGACGCCAACCGAAAGCCAGTGTACGATTTCCTATTAGTGATTAATAGTAACCTAGGCCTTATCTCGC
>Ga0056128_1005777_pt1 | contig 15572 bp, 7 predicted proteins | sample WorMetLIZISLAND2_FD_71113 | JGI IMG/M metagenome (GOLD analysis project Ga0056128, IMG submission 71113) | Marine gutless worms symbiont microbial communities from Max Planck institute for Marine Microbiology, Germany - Olavius geniculatus... ...
ATAGTGAATAATTTACTTAAAATGACTGAAACAGAAGGATGACAAAATTGTATATGTTCTGCACACAATCCATCAATGTCCACAGCTTTACCTCGTTTGAACTTGGCAATAATATGACTATGTTTTATTTGGAATTGTTGCAACAAAGCGGCAGCTTTTATGACGTTCATCGATAAATAAAGCATTGAGTTTTTTCGAAAATCGACGGTTAGGTTTTATCAATGCCACTTTTGTTGTTCAAACTAGTTTATAGGCTTATGCTAAATAAATTGCTAGTGAGATATAGATTTTCGGGGGACAAATGTCTATATAAAAATGATTGCACAGTTTGCAAATAATCGATTTCTTATCGGCGGCTGAGAAAATTGTTGATTAGTTAACGTTAATTAAGATTTTGTCAAGTTTCTGTTTTCTTGATTGCTCTTCTACCATCATACATAGTGAATAACAATTTTAACGCTATACTAACAAAATGAAATAATGACGCTTATCTGCTCGCATGCTTGTGCTTATAACTTTTAAGCATCTGAAAATGTTCTAAAATTTTTTGATCGTTCATTTTTCTTTACAGATTAGCTATACGTATTTATTTCCAGCTATTTTACGAGTTGCGATTTTACGCTGGTAGCGTTTTTATCAATGAATTTAGACGTCATTTAGCAGGAACACTTAATTGCTGGATCTGATTGAAACCGATGACACATTGTGTTAGATTGGGGCCCTGAGTACTCCTGAGTCCTGACCCTTATGGAAAAAGAGATTTGGGGGAATTGAACTCCCTTACAAACTAAAACTTGTACTTGCCGACTTATGAGTCGCCAGGAAAAAACATGCATTTGCAAAGACTGCAATTTCGCGTTTTGCCGAATTATATTGGTCACTTGTTATTCCGGCTGCAGCAGCAGTCTAATGCGTTCATCCACGCATCTACCAGTGCAGTGCTGCGCTGTTGTCGCACGTGTCGACTTGCCGCTTGCTTGCGTCTGCTATTCGTGCGCTGTCCGTCCGTCCGTCTGTCGTCTGTCCCGCATCAGCGACATGGACGTCATGTCGATTGGTGTCGCAGCTAGGACCACCAACAGCGCGTCTGCCTGGTTGCAGTGTTGACCGCACACGTTGCTGCAGCACAGTATAATGACAATCATCATTCGATGTTCTGTCGCTGGGCCGTCTGTATGTGCTAATTGACTTGCGCTCACTTACTGCGTGTGGTCACGTATAGTTAGACTCGACCTGTGCTGTTAGCCGTCGTCGTATGGCGTCAATTCTCTGCCATGCCTACCTAAGTCCATGCAAAGTCCATTAACTCCAGTTTGTTGTGGATTGTCATAAACAAGCTGCACCACAATGAATCACACAACCCAAGCGCCGCATTAGCGCTCCGCAGCTCCAGCAGTTGCATATACAGAGCTTGCCAAACCAAAAGTTTGCGTGCTTATGAGACTGTGATAAAGAGCAAGGCAGGTGGCAAGAAACATCAAAATCTTGCGTTACTTGCTGTGAGTGTGAAGTCATTGGCTAAACACGACATTTTATTCTAAACTTTCATCAGCACCTTTCGCTGGCATCAACTTGATTTACTAGATTTTTTTTATAGGTCTACTAATGATTTGTGAAATGAAGCAGCAAAATTGTTTATAAACACCTAAGAGATTTTTACACCAAAAATCACCTATCAAAAAGATTACAAAATCGGTCATTAGGCCTATAACTTCGGGGTAATAAAACGTGGACTTTGCGTGGCACAGGGTAAATAGTCAATCAGCTGGGTGCAGTGGCGCTGCGATGCGAGCCGTATCCCAGTGCAAAGCTGCACGAATGATAAACGCGCTGTGAGAGGCGGCATACGGCGTGAATAAGTAAGCGGCAAATTATGATTAACGCTAATTAAAACCGCGCCTAACTGCATGCGTCGATCCGGCCGTATGGTCGTGTCACGGTGCAAGAACGCGTTGAACACGTGTGAATTATGCATTGCTCGTCATAACCGCGTATGCTGTGAAGCATCATCCTTAGTACTCAGTACTCGCTAACGCCGCGCTGCTGCTGCTGCTGCTGATGGCACTTTTACAGCAATCAGCTTCTGCTGCTGGCACGCACACGCATTACGCGTATTCATCACCGCGAGCTCGCGCCGATTTTTTCACCAGTTGCTCAACAGACTTCATACGTATGGTACCAGGAAAAAAACATAAGTAAACTTAACTATTATAACGGTGCCCAGCTGGTGTGGGTTGACACTTGCAAGTACCTGGGTGTGTATTTTGTTAGAGGCCGATATTTTAGATGTACCTTTGAAGATGTAAAGAAAAATTTTTTTTCATCATTTAATGCAGTTTATAGCAAAATTGGCCGTTTCGCCTCCGAGGAGGTGGTTGTAAATCTGTTAGATACAAAATGTATAGCTCCAATGCTGTACGGAATCGAGGCGTGCCCGGTTACATTGCGCCACAAACATTCACTGGACTTTACAGTTACACGTGTTTTTATGAAGCTACTCTGTGCTAAGAATAATGACATTGTGCTGGAGTGTCAGAATTTCTTTGGCTTTTTGCCTGTGAGCCAACGTATCGCTATTTCTTACTTCGCGTTTTCTCGAACGTTTAATTTGTTCTGAAAATTTATTGTGTAATATTTTCAAGCGACGAGCGATTTGTCACAAATAGGCTCATGCTTGTTGTGAAATAGACATTTGACGAACTGTATTTTTTGTCAGCATTATTATTTTATTATTATTATTATCTATCGTTATTAGTTATGTTTCTTTCATGGCTGTCATTTGACGAATAAAGGTATATATATATATAATCAGATTCACACGATTAACACGCACCGTATACATACATAAACATTTGCTAAATGTTTTGCACAAAGTATTATCAGAAGTATGACATTTGTTGAATTTTTACCTTAAACAGCACCTGGCAACCGTGACAGACAACGTAGGCCTACATTGTGTTGTTTGTACTGATGTACATTTTATTTTATTTTTTTCAGTTGTTATCATTTAAGTGTAAATGTAGATTTTTCGTGGTTTAATTTATAAGAGAAACTGTTACACGTTCTATTAGACGCGACTGTATTGTTCACTGTTCACTGTTCAGTGCAGTTAATATGCAATTTTTGCAGTTAAAACGTTAGAGCATGGCTCTGTGCTGATTCGAAGGTGGCGACAGATGTCGTCGACACACCATGGAAATGTGTCATTTAATATTCGTGCTGACCACATGATGTGATATTGTGTTTCGCGTGGACGTTATAAACCTGAGACAAATCCTCCTCGGATCAACGAGTCACGGATACTGCGGCAGACAGGCCGGTACACCATTATAAAATCGCTCCCTCAGAAAAGTCTCCCCCCGGCCGACAATTTACCTGTAAAAATCCGTCCCGTCCGGGCGGCCGCCGGGCGGGGCGGAGTTTTACCGGTAAATTGTCGGCCGGGAGAGACTTTTCTGGGAGGATCCTATAATGCGGAGACTTTATATGGGGCCGGCGATATTTTAATAAGGGGAGACATATCAATTTCGTGATTATCTCTCCCCAGGCGGATTTTTCGTGGGGAGACATTTTAATGTGACACCGGTGCTCGAGTGATGCTTGCTTGCAGCAGTTACTGAACGCAGACGCTGCAACCTGCAGGCACTGGGCAGTGAGCAGGTCACGCGTCCAACGTCATCGCACAATAATCACACGCAAACTACTTGCTGCCGCTTTCACACAACACGTTTTTCTAAAAGTTTAGAGGGTATAGCTTTACACGGGAAACCCATTTAAGACCTACGGAGCGTACGACAAATTTGTGACTGTCTGTACAATTTTTCTACAGACGAACCCCTGCAAGTACGAAAAGTTATCCAGATTTTGAATAATTAATGCGCTGGGCGGATGTCGCTAACTCCTTCGCGCTTCGCTTATATTTTTTTGGTAAAACATATCCATGAACTGTCGTTGAAAAAAACAACATAAGTAATTTAAGTATTTTACGTACAAAAGACGACTGAACAAAAATAATTGCATGCTTTCGTAAAAACTGGTAGAGCCGCCGCAGAGACACTGCCTTAGCCGGTACGGTACCTTGGAGTGCTAAGGCCGCCCAAGACGGCTGCCAGATAAATATCCCGTGCTTTTTTACAACTTTGCAAAAAAGTTTGGTTTGACGTAAACCTGAAATTCTTCAGAATGCACACTTTTTATTTCACAGACGTCCGTATAGAAAATGGACTCGAAACTGAAACGACATTTTCTTGTATCATAAGCTTGTCGTATACGACATGCGTGAGTCGTAAATTCGTTTTCGTTTACAGCTGCACGGAAAACCTAACAGAGGCACTTGAAAAGCCAGCCATGTTGGTATGCCAATAAACGGACAGCAGCAATTACTGTCGACGCCGGGTCACCGTACGCCTACAATAGAATGTATTGATGACGTGGTGCCTGCAGGTCGCGGCATGGGAGGGTAATGTCATCACGAAATGGCGTCAAGCCAGCTTGACTTGTGGTACTGCAGCGCTCTGACCTCGCACGACCAGATGATATAGTCTCACCGTTAATTTATACTCACAGTTAGTTACCTGGCCGTGAGCGTATGGGGACGATGGGGGCGAAACGTTTGTGGGCGCTGCGACCTTGCATGTATTTGACTCATGCAGATATCTTGCAACTTAATTTCGCGTCTCAGCATTTGGTTTATGTGGTTATGCATCCAAAATTAGCTCAATAAAAATGCAAATGTGCTGGTGTGCAAAAGTGCAAGTGACAAAAAACGTACAGTTTGGAAATGTAAGCCTAAAAATCGTTTTGTGACAAAGTGCACTTTTTGTCACTTGCACAGATAATGACACATTTTGCTTTTATACTGCCCTTACGGCAATTTTCAGATACGTAAATGGTACAGGTACAAAAAAGGGAAATGAACAAAAAGAAAAACATGAGAAGGAAGAAGAAAAAAGAAACAGGGTATGATAAAAAAGGTAGCCCCCACGGCGATTTCTAAAAGTCAGCACCCTTCTATAGTTGTGAGTTACCTGTCCGCATGGTGGCTGTGCATGCGTGCGTGCGTGGTAGTTGCGATTTCATCGGTCACAGAGCGGCGGCGGTCGCATGTTATCATGATAGGTCGTCACTTTAGACCAAACATTACAATAGCAGCGATCAGCGGCGTCGTCGTTGAAAGGCCGGTCGGTCGGACGGACACAGGCCGCGTAGTCGCCGCCGCCTGTTCTGTAATTTAGTCGGCGTTTATTCCTCGCGGTACCAGACGGTGCATGCCTGCGATGATGCACGCATGCTGTCTTGCAATGCGGCCCGTGTGTGAAACGCTATTTTTATTGATGACGTATTAATGGCGACCGACACATTATGATTTTGATCACGGCAACGATCACAGGCGGCCCGCTGCCGTTGTGGTGTCAGCCGCGTTTACTTCATCAACCAATCGTTTTTTCCGTACATAGCCTGCAGCTGTCAAGTTCGCATACAATCAACTAATCTTTGTTAAAGACGTGAACTAACAGCTCAAAAAGCTAAATGACAAAACTTCCAAGTTATAAGCAGAAAGCTAAACGTAGACGAAAGCATGCAGCTGTAAACGAGCAATGAATCGTTATTGCTTTCTTCGTCTGTAGAATGATATTACATCTCAAGCAGTAAAACGGCAAAAAGTACTCTATACCGACTTAGTATGACGACAAGACACAGTTAATAAAATACTTTATATCATATTAAATTTATATAAAATAATAGCTTACAGGCTATTTGCACGTCTGCCGGATAAATAGTCACCGCGTTTAAAAATTGTTAAATTTTGAATACACGTTGTCCTTAATTTTGTATGGGATTTATGTCACTGCCATTGTGTGGTAGGCCTAAATAGGGATCTTCAATATTAGCAGATCAGTACATGTATTTAACAGTAACACTGCAAGCAAGTAAATTTAAAAAGCCAGGTCTCGATATGACACCGTCATTTGCATCAATCACATTACCACTGCTCGTTATGCATCTGTCACATGTGACAGATTCACATCATTCATATCGTCTTTCACCTCCCTTATGCACTTTTTATACTATACTCAACCACGTGTGTATGACTGGACTGCACGGCGGTGCCTTTATGCATGATTGTCGTTCGCAAACTTAAGAAAATAAAAATTCAAATACTAACTTAATCGCATTATTACCTCCGCCAAGGAGGTAATTTTTTGCCAGACTGTTTGTTTTTCTGTTTGTCTGTTTGTCTGTGTGTCAGCAAGATAACTCAAAAAGTTATGGACGGATCTTTCTGAAATTTTGATGGTATGTCGGGCATGGCACAAACTACCAGTGATTCAATTTTGGGGGTAATCCGGCAGGAATCCTGAATTCTGGATCACTTCGAAATTTTCGTTACCATTGCGTTAAAAGGGGCATAAGGGAACCGCTGGCAAAGTGAATATGGTGACGCAACCTGGCGAATAACATTGCCTTGGCGGAGGTACCTGCGGGCTATGACTGCTTTCTAGTTAATTAATTACTATCATTAATCTTCACCATTATCATCACAATCATGACTTTGGCGATCATGGGATGTCAGAGCACTGTGTCTGCTGAAGCCCCGATGAGCTGTGTTAGGCTCACGTTGTCCTTTCACGATTCACACAAGCTGTCTAGATAGATATTTTACTTTCTGACGTCGCCTTGCTCTCCCTTCCCGTCACCGCCAAATTCTCGAGACAATGCATTCTCAAGACGTGCCTATAGGCAAGAAACAAGCTGCCGTTGACGGACTTAATTTCTTTTCTTTTTTCGGATTTTTTTGTACATTGTCGTTACTTTTCTTTGCAATCCATGATATCCTTAGCATCTTTCGCAGGAGCCAAAACTTCCACAGCCATCAATCTGTCATTCATCACTTTTGAAATGTTCCAAGTTTCACATTCGTACAGCAAAACCGACCAGATATAACAGTATAGAACTCGCGTGGTCTTGTAGTTGATTTGATTCTATAATTCAGTAGCACATTTTTATATTGCCAAAGACTGTTTTTGCCTTATCAGTTTTTTGCTCAATGTCGTGTTCACTTTTTACAACACTTGTCAGTAGACTGCATGTCTTGATATGAAAAAAACTCGTCAGTCGGCTTGCTGAATACCCTTAAAATTATTGAAAAGCAAGCACTTCGGTAAAGAAATTTTACTGTACCTATTGTATATTTGTGCTAAGTTACGTCCTTTGTTACAACAACTCAGTAAAAACCTACGTTGTTTGTGTTCGCGTGTTTCACACGGCAGTCTGTGTCGGCCGTGAGAAAGGTAGGTCTATAATATACGGCTATAGGCTATCAAGAGCTTCCTAACAGCTGCGCGCGGCGGCGCTGAGAAAATTAATATCGCTTTTAACGTTTTGCCGACGAGTTTTTGTTTATTGCATGTCTGTTTACGCTATTGAGCTGTTGTATTCGATGCTGTGACTGAGCGGTAGGCCTGGCGGCAATGCGGAGAGTGACATCGGCGAACTATAGAACTAGTCGTCACCATTTAGAATAAGCACTTACCGCTCAGTCAACAAAATCAGCCGGGCACGCTATGCTGTCATATGTCGTCCGTATATGGGCGGCGCCGACGCCATGTCATCAGACGCGCATTGAGGCCTATTCTATGCGGCGTCGGAAACATTACACTATGACTCTGAGTGCTGGAACAGCGAGACATGTATGGGGACAGACTCTCGAGATGCCTGCCAGTCGTCACTTGAAAATGATTATCGAATCACGCACTGATCAGTCGGTCTAGGCTCAGTACGCCGAGGGTGGAAGACAGCGAGTTTATTTTCCAATGCACAATACGTACAATTAACAATCGGTATAGCACGGGAGGTTGGTCAAATAGGTAGGCTTACACGCCATTAATGTTGACCAGCCGTTGTTGCAAATATAGGCCTAATTTATGCCAGTAGGCCTAATAACAACATAAAATATGCAAACAAATCAAATCCATGGTCCATACGTCTATATGCAACAACCAATTTACGATATCATTGATTAGACACAGCGTCGAGAAAATACTCGATTTGCTGACAACGTGATATAGCCTAGAGTTCCGATTTCCGTGAAAATCGAACCGCTTTCGCGTTTAGCTGTTTATCTATAACGTGAATACATTTCAAACGTTCGACAGAAAATGCAGGGAACAAGTTAGTTTTTGATAGATTAAAGGTCTGATCGGATTTTTCATTGCTTAGGCCCTTATGTTGTTGAAAATTTTGTGCTGAGTATAGGCAGATGCACCTATATGTCAGTGAACAAAATCGAGAAATCGGTCAACATTGATGAAAATGTCTAGACTAGAGTATGACGGTGGCTTTTGACTCATAAGTAGCCTGCGAGTATGGCCTAATCAGAAAAGCTTTGAGATATCTTTACTAAAATGGATATTAAATGAGTAACTTTTCAGTAGGCTTATGGAGTAACAGTGACTATTACTTAATGTTAATTAGATTTCGAAGTTGTCATCGCTGATGTCATCAAGTGCATTATAACGTGCATAAAACAAGTGGAATATTATAACCAGCACAGACGGTGACTGCAGCGATCGGATTACAACATTGGTGCTTTTGATTTGCGTGCTGATTCGTTTGCATGCAAGTCAGCGGCAGATGTGTAGTAGAACGCTTGTCCGGTCATTTAACGCAACGACAACAATTGGATAATCCTCAATCGTTCTGTGATCGGCGACGTAGCGCGCTCTGTTTTACAGCAGGATTAATAACATCGCAACTTCCCCTTCCACTTTCCCGCGAAACACGTGTGCGTCCACCTGAGCATGTGTGATCGTGTGAAGTGCCGTTTGTCGTCCGACCATAAAAAGCATGCGCCATTTTTATCAAATGTTAACCGATTTTCAAAATTCTTTCACTTTCCATGCAGTCTCCATATTAGTGGTGAACTTAAAAGCAGCTTGGCAATTGCTTCTTTCCCTAATTTTGATTGTCAGAATAAATTATGGAAAATGTTTTTCTTCTGAGAAAAATTTTTGGCCAAAAATGCAAAATTTGGGGCAAGTTACAACGCAGTGACGTTGCGATTCTTATTCTAAAGCTAACCGTAGCTTCCCAAGGCGGGCTTATAGTGTAGCCTAGTTAGTACAGTAGCGATGTGTTTGAGGTATGATCGGATTTATAACGATCACCTGATCGAAAATTTACTGCAAAGTATATCAGTAAAATAATATTGAAAATACACCGACAAGTCAAACATAAACAGTGATGCTTTGGTGTGTATCCGTTGTTAAATAAATTTTCTGAATATGGCAAACGTAATTCAATGCAAAAGTTAATTTCTTGAAAGTAGCATTTTATGAATTGAAACGCACACAGCTGACGCCGTTTTTCTAGGCGGTAGCTAAGCTTCTCGTTGTTATTGTGCTATTGGAGATCAATTATCAGACTATCGCCTTTGGTATTTTTGACCTGCACGACTACTCATTATAAAGTACTACGTCACTAGGAAGATGACGTGACGTCACAGTGCAGTGCGCCAATCCACTTAGCGTCGTGCCAGCTTCAGTAGCCTATCATCATCATCAGCAGCAGCAGCAGCAGCAGCAGCAGCAACACTGATGCCACGGGCGCCGCAATGCCGACACGCGATCGGCACGTTTCATAAAATGAACTGTTAAAATTATTAAACGCTGCCAACAGACGGACGGACGAACGGACAGACGGCGGGCTGACGTCGATATGACTGCTGGAAGACGACTGCGTGGGCAGGGCGCTCGTCGGCCGATCGACCTTTATGGAATTATTAAGCGGATTAATACGAGACGATCTGCCAGCAGCTATGCAGCCTGCCCTGTCCGGCAGACACACATCAGTCATCGCAGCACACGTCTAATAACGAACATTATCAATGTCAATCAATAATCGACATCGGTCACGCCATGCCAGTTGCCACACGTGAGAATAAGTTGATGAGATAAGTTTGCAGTGCAGTTATTATTCTGCAAGCGATAGGTTTGCCACAGTAGCTATGAACAACAGGTACAAGGGAATAATTTCCAAAAACTCGATTAAGCACAAGACTTGCTGTAAACTAAAGCAGGACATTCATAAGTTAGTAATCTTTAGGCCTGCACTACAAATAGTAGGCTTAGGCATATTTCTACATATATCAGAATGAAAGAAAATGACAGAAAAAATACAACACATTAGTTAATAAAATTAAGCCTGTAGAAAATTATGAAAAAAATGCGAATAAAAAAGGAAAAGGGCAACAGGCCTCGCCTAATTATACAAAACAACTTTACATAAAAAATACAGTAACTCAATGCACGAAACAAAAAAGCATGAAATGGTAACTATCAAATACATGTGTTATGGCAGATATTAAATGTTTCTGACAAGTTTCATAACACCTGTCTTTGACATAGTTCACAATTTCGTTTTTTGTTCGTAGAAGCATTGCAGTGGTACTGGTATGCTACGTATAGTCGTGAATCAGGCCAGTTATCATAAACACTGTAAAATATGAATATCGTTAATTCACAGTCGCCGATTGCTGTTACGGTTCAACTTTTGATCAGTATAAGACGTCACTTGTTGCCTTGCACGTGCAGTTATCAGACTTTCATTTACTACTGCTGAATATAGCGTAGACCAACAAGTGGAATACGAGTCATTAATGTTACAACGTGATGTGTTGACTTCATAGACGCTTTGAATGTCGTCGGCTGTCAGTACTACTCGGCAGCAGACAGCGCGTCATTGGCAGCAGCAGCAGCAGCAACAGCAGCAGCTAGCGTAGCACCCTGTGCAGCGATGCGTGTCTAACACGGTCCGACAAACGTCGATAGGCGCTAATTCGCCAACTGTCCAGCAGTGTACGTCCAGCAGACAGTGGTCAGTGAACTGGTCAGTGGTCAGTTCATCACTGCGACACACAGTGAGTGACGTGTCATCGCCCCGGCAGTGGATTGGCAGTCGTCGCCAGACATTGATTAAAATTAAGTCACCGCCCGCCGAAGCATCATTCACGCTGTTGCTGCTACTGTCGCCACTGGAGTCGGAGGCTGGAAGGGAGTAAAAGTATAGGGGGTTTGAATACAGACATCTTTCAACGGGGTCCGGGGGCGGAACGCTGGTGGTGGTGAGGGGCAAACGAGCTAAACTATAACATCACATTTATGCTGCTAACAATTTCTTCACTAGCATATTCAGAGCAACTGTAAGACAAAGTGCAGTCTCTTATTCTCATTCTGCCCTGTTGCTGTCGGATTACTTTCAAGTTTTGACATGTCTATCATGATAAATTAAATGATGATTGTGGATGCTGTTATTACCCCTATGAGAGACTGGAAAATCACGCCAAAAAGTTAGCGACAATAAGCCTACACACGACATCCGTTGTCTGATGACTTCATGCAGTTGGTAGGCCTAGGCCTATACTATCCTCCCGGAGGTGAAAAATTTTGAAGTCGTCAGATCTACCTTATGATCGAGAGCTAATACGGTTGGGGATAACTGGGTGGCCCCCGTGGCGACGCTAACGGTTGCTGCTGCTGCTGTCTGGTGACGTCATTACGTTGACCAGTCATGATGACGTCACGATGTGAAGCATGAGCACGAGTTAAGTACAATAATGGTGCATCGGTGTGACACGTGACTCATGATGGTCCATGTGCCTAACTAATTAGTAATTAGGCTACTAGGCCTACTTCTGCAGCAGCACTGTTTTACGCTGCAACCGCTATGCCTAAACCCATAATTCGTGTCAAACTGTGCGGTGCATGGAAACTTCATCGACACTTTCGTTCTAAACTCTCTCCCCTATCTATCAGCGAAAAGAATTTCGAAAATCCGTCACAGTTTAACCTGATGGGCGCAGGATGGGCCAGCTCCCCGGCTTCCGTAAAGTCAATCTTGTCAAAAAAAGTTTGGAAAAAGTCCGACTAGTTTAAGCTAACTTTTTTCCAAGGTAGCAAGAAAATGAGTTTATAAGTTTCAACTACTATTTTAGTTGAAAAAATAGTTAAAACTTTTAACTAAAAATAGAAAATTTACCAATCACTGCCCTTTCCATGTTTTCTTCACTTAGCCCCTAGTAGGTCTACCATTTTGTGCGCTTGGTTCGAGTCACATATCAACTAAATGTTGCCTACCAATATCTCGAAACAGTCTACCCTAGGCCATAATGTTGTAAAATACCTTCATGATGCGTTCAATTGAGAAATCCTGATAATAAAAACTGTTATAACAAATACACAGACAAGGAACACGAGACGTATAAAAATTCTATGTAATTCAATTGTTCAACTCACTCCTGCGACAAATAAATTGAAACAAAGGCAAAATTGCAACAATTAAGCAGCTGCCAAAGCACACAAAATCAGCAATAATAGTAATACACAACTGCTACAGCATAATGACGAATGGCAATATATGCACAAGTAAATATACACGGTGAGGTATAAAAAAAACACATCAAATTTTTTTTTATCATAACCTGAAGAAAAGTGATCCAATTTTAACGAGTTTTGGTACGAATATTCCTGATACAACTAGCCATCAAATGACAGTGTAGTTTCCCACCTCACCCACTGTCTGTTTCTGTACTACCTGGAGAAAGTAAACGAACAAAATATTGCATTATTAACCACTTTGGTATTATTGCTTAATAAAAACTACACACAAAACACCACATTTTGCCCATATTTTCATCGTTTTAGCTAATAGTTTATACACTTGTCCATTTTTTTTAACTGACTACAAAAATGTTTGAAATGTTGGCCACGAACATGGGCTCGGCTCGGAGACACTTTCTCTATTCGTTGATAGCAGCATCGATAACGTTCTGCTCCATCCAACCCAGACTTTAGCAGTCACTTATTGAATTCATCAATATTCCTAAATGTTAAATCTATTCAAAAGACGTGCTGCTGCACAAAAGTCAATTCTTGTAATTGATTGGCTGTTGGTGGCTACATATCCGGAAAGATGAAATGTAATTGGAAGTTTTTTGTTGATTTTAATGCATATATTGTCTGTTCTGTTTTTCCCAGGTACTGCAGAAGCAGATGTTGGGTGAAGTTGGAAACTGAACGGCCATTTGATGGTCAGTTGTGTCATGAACATGTGTACCAAAAATTATTACAACTGGATAACCCTTCCTCAAGTTATGGTAAAAAATTGGTGTGTTTTTATGCCTCACAGTGTATTTACAATGGATTAAATGGCACAACATAATCACAAAGTCATGTAACAGTAAATTATTGCTAATCATGAAGCATGCTGTATCCAATTGATACCAATAGCGGCGTGAGAAGTCCCGCTACATGAATAATTAAAATAACATTGACCTAATTCTATATCAGCAAGATTATCGAAACTGTATCTGTGACAGATAGTACATTATTAAATAAAACATCACAAAAATCATGCAGAACAACCGGATTCAGGAACACTGGATCCGGTCCTGAATCAGACTGCTACCAAGATCTAAGTGACATTAGGCATTTTTCAGCCCTCCACAAAATTTAACTTGCTGAGATGCACTGCTAAGTGTCAGTTTACACGCTATCTAATAATAATGGTAGACCAAAGAATCTTGGATAACGTTCCAGAATCCGCAAAAGACGCCTGACTACCATAAAAAAGCCCAGCCCCTCCACTAAAATTTCATTAAGATTTGTTCCTAACTTCTTAAGTTATTCAGCTGAGAAACAATCAGACAGACAATCATATAACCTCCTACTGTGGCGGTGGCAGCATCAACACATGTAAATGAAACAATGTGACAACCATTAACAGCGAATAAATAGTCACGATACCACATCGACTCTACTGATATCTACTTTGTAGCTCAAACGAGATAAAATGGTACCTAAATAAAACAATATAAATCTTAAGGATTGCATCACATATTTTATCAGTTAATAATAATGACTATCTGACACAACAAGGCAACATAAGATCTATCCAGGGGTGTAGTCCTATAAGTGGGGGTCATCTGCAACTCTCTAGGCATAAAACATCACTTGTTTGAATTTTCGCATGTTCTGCACTTTGTTCAAAAACCGCAGTAAATAAAAATTGAATAAAATAACACTGAAAAATATTGAAAAGTTGTAATTATCTCAATCCAAGCTACACAGACTACTGAACAGTAAAATTACAAAAAAATCACACAGAGAAAGATAGTAAACAATGTCACACTCCAGTAAGCAAGTGAGCAAATAAAACCATCTGAGCCTTCTTTTCGCATACATTTAAGTAAGATAATGGGGATGCGTCCTTCTGTCGAAAAAATAAGGGAGTGGGTTCAGTATTGCCCACCCCAGTACAACCCTGCTTCTATCTCTACCACAATGCACAGATCAATTATTAAATGCCATCATAGGCAAACTCAAGTACATTAATTTAGAGCATAGTTCGAGAATCTGCATTGGACGAATTTTTAAAAATGTGCGAATTTTTACGAATTTCAAAACATGGAACAGTTATATTTTTTTACACCTATGACACATCAAAGTATTGCATTTTTGTAAGTTAAAAAGTGAAACTTGAGTGATCTCCTTATCATAATTCAGAAACTGATTTATGTAGGCTAACTGCAGCCAGAGTAGGTCTACTGTCTAAGTTAACAGGAAGTCATGCAGTTAGGCACATCAGTCAATTGCAACACTTGCAACTCTCAAAGTTGCTGCATGTTAATTAGTCATGGTACTGCACCAAAACAACCAGTCACGTGGGCCTATAGCTCCAATATGCCAAACTTTTACAAATTTAATTTTAAAATAAAATAAAATTTGCAAATTTTACCAAATTTTAAAGCCGTAAGTCGCAAATTCTCAAACTATGACTAAGAAAACCAGCATCTGGTGCAATGTCCTAGAAACAAGATCTAGCACAGCACCAGTTGTCCACCTACGTGTCTCTGTTCAACAGTTTACTTGTACAGGGTGGGCCAAAAAACCGGACGTGTTTGAGCGTTGATAACTCAGCGATGGTTAGTGGTAGAAAGACGTGTGATATGTCGAAAGTTTCAGAATGCTGTAACGAATATATGACAAATTTGCATAGTGAAGCGTTTAAATATTCTTTGCCTAATTTGTACAAATATTCGTCACCGCCGAAATTCTGCCAAATTTGACTGTAACACATGGATTTAACATGGATATTCGAGCTTTTGTAACTTAGCGATGTTTATTGATGGATAGGCGCTTAATATGCCAAAAGTTTCGAAACTGTGTACAAAAGAAGTGTACAACTTGCATATCTCCGCATTTAAATATTCTTTGCCTGATTTACACAATCTGCCCTACCCTAAAAATCATGCTAAATTGGCAGTAATACGTGAACTTAAGTTGATTTTCATTCAGCATACAGTGAAATATCAACAATCAATCATTAACACATACGTTGAGTTTAGATGAAATTCGACATAGGCAGCTACCCAGCTTTTCCATTCATAACCGTCATGGAAGAGTCACTTTGACTCTCTGTACAATTCCGTGCCTGACTCTGGTGTAAAAGAAAGTGTGCCTGATATGATAGACAAGCTTGATGATAAAATGGGTTGGAATGTCACTGTTAATGAT
>Ga0056128_1005785_pt1 | contig 15562 bp, 6 predicted proteins | sample WorMetLIZISLAND2_FD_71113 | JGI IMG/M metagenome (GOLD analysis project Ga0056128, IMG submission 71113) | Marine gutless worms symbiont microbial communities from Max Planck institute for Marine Microbiology, Germany - Olavius geniculatus... ...
ATGTTCAGTTGTTTGCCTGTAGCTGATACAATTTCTAGACGTAAAGAACATTTTTTGTCTCGGTTCAGACAAAGTGATAACTTTTTATGTTATCTGTGCCGTCTTGCTGCATTTTGAGTTGTGATGGACATTATATTACATCTTTAAGTCTTAGTTAAGTTTTAGTTGTATTATTTCTTTGCTGTTCATTTCTTGTCTACCGTATTACGGTGAATAAAGATGTGTGTGTAAATGCAGGGCCGTAGCTACGTTGAGGCACGAGGAGGCACATGCTTCCTCGTTTTTTAGACCATTTCCAAAAATCGTATCACAAAACAAGAGTTTCAACTACAGTAAATTTTTAGCTTCTGGGGGGTTTCGTCCCCTAGACCCCCTACCAGAAGTATAAATTTTAGTTAGCAATAGTCCCTTAAACCACCTAGCCCTGAATTTTACGGCCGGCTTAGCATTTTCGCAGCTAAAGTTTCGGCTTAGCCGCGATTTTCGCGGCGCCGGCGACTTAGCAAAAATTTTGGTGGCTGGCGGCCGGCTAAGTCGGAGGCTTAGGGCAGTGGCGGATTTAAGATGGGGCGGACGTGCGGCCGCTCCACTTTCCTTGAGTCACTTTTTATGCTCTGCCGAACTGCTAATTAATAAGTTCGGTATGTCGAGCTCCGAGCGAAGCGGAGGGTTTCGAGGCTAATCCGTCATTCACTATTGCTGCAAATGATTCGTCATATTTAACTGTTGGTTCACTGCCTGCTTGATGACTTTCTGCGCTTCCCATACTGATGAGGATCCGTATCTGGCTACCAGTTTCCAGCGATCCGTCGACCTTACCGGTACGGTGCTACGGGTGCCAATACCCTACGGATGCGCTCTATCAGTTTAAGGGAGATCCGTCAATTTGTCTAAACTTACGTGTTTATTGGATGCGAAATACGGGTTTAGTGATCCGTAGAGCTCGACCGGTTTAAAGGTATGTAGCTTCCGAATGATTTGGCAGTGCTATCTGGATACGTGATCCATGTAGCTTCCGGGTCAATCGGCGGTGCTTTCCCTTTTCTACCAGCTTGTTTTGGTCTGAGTTGTGTTGGATTCGAAACTTGGAGTGACAAGTGACGGTGGACCTACGAGACGGTGCCGACCGGGCCTAGCGCGCACGCACCGCGCCTGCCTGCCACGCAGCTCGCTGCCACGCACGATTACGTCACGCTATTGCACCGTAGCATGTTAGTGCACCGTCGCACATTATTGATCCGTAGACTTCATCCGTAGATGTCATCCGTACGGCTTTTTGGCTACATAACTACAAACACGAGTAACAGGCATTATCTCTCAAAAAGTGGCACATGTTACATCACATCATCTGTACTACAGCTGGTGCTCAAAATGTACTCCTCCAGCACGAATGCAAGTGGTAGACGTTGACGCCACACGCCAATGACCGTTCAATAACTGCTGACCCGGAGCGGCTTACTGGCCATTGATGCGTCTTTTCAGTTCATCGACGTACGATCTTAAATTGAATACGATTAATGTGAAATAAGTAACAGATTTTCAATGATTTTGTGGTCTCGGTAATTGTCTTAGCCATCGCATGCGCTACCCAGTTTAACTTCATTGTTGTAAACGGCCACGACTTCTGTATTTTACAAGGTAGTTTAGCGACAGTATTAAGGTGCGGTTGCCAAAACTAAAACCTTCGTGATGTTGTGTGCCAAAAAATTATCAAAATTAGCCAATGTTTCGTAAAGTTATTCAAAAAATAAAAGTAGCTTCACTCTAGCTAGCCCACCCTATACATTTAGGTACAGGCTTAGATTGATTTTTCGCACAGTGTTTTGCATTCTTCTACCATATCGTGAATGTACTTTGTGGCTGTAATTTGTATTTTTGTAAGCTGGTGCTCGTAGTTTTTTCTCATTTTTTTCACTTTTTCTTTAGTTAGGCCTACTGTGTTTCAGTTTGTGTACGACTTATATAGCCTAAAATAAAATGTTTGTTCGATTGAGTGATTGACTGAGACGACGTCATTGCGTGAGCAGTGTCAAACTGAAACATTTCGACTGACGGTGATGTTGTTTGTTTAATGTGGCTGCATATACAGACGAGTCGACTGACAGTAACATCTCTGCGGCGGCCGTCGCGGTGACTATCGTCGTCTGTCTAGCGCTACTGGTCATCTGTGTCATCGTCCAGCAGGTCTGTCAAGTCAACTCAGCCTGGCCAGCCCTCCCTGGCCACTCCGGGTGTCTGTTTGTTTGTGTGTCAGCAAATCTGTCGAGACCTGGTTTTTCCCAGTCAGTCCATAGTGGTTTAGCAGTTTTACGAAACATTAGGCCACTATCAATAAGTTTCATGTATGAATATATGTAACTCAGTCTGGCCATCCCTCCGTGACTCGACTACTGCGTACGTCTGTTTAAGCAAGCAGGTCTGTCGACGACTCAACACGACGTCGTCACGAGGAGGCTTCAACGCCGTTCCAATGATTACTTCATCGCTTTGATTCCAGCCACTGAAATAGTTTAATCTTTGGCCAAAACTTTTTAGACACGAGCCGGTCGGTGACTAGTGAGTTATATCTGTATAAGAGAGATACTGTAAGAAGGAAATAAATTATTTTTCATTTCTCTGAATTTGATGAGTCCAATGATTACTTCACCGCTAACTCCCGCTACTCCAGCCTCGGTCGCCGTCCGCCTTTTTTCACAAACGTAATCTCGAGGCGGAAGACGAGGCCAAAGCCAGGAACATGAGGCCAAAGCTGAGGCCGAGGCCACGGTTTCGAGACCAAGGCCGGGGACAACATTTTGTTTTGACGGCTGACTCCAGTGTTGTCAGTCCAGCCTCGGTCGCTGCATTTCTGCGCCACACCGCCGCCAGACAAGATGCTGACGCCGACACTGCCGACTGACCGCCGTAGAAACCTTGGAGAAAAAATAAGCCTCTATAGCGTTCGTCCGTCTGTCTGTCCTTCCGTCTCTCTGTCGTCTGTCACGCTGCTCACGCATGTATTGTGGCCAAGCGTTACATCGTACGGAAAAAACTATTTACACAAATAATTAGCTATGTGCCATAAACCTAGGCATGTAAAATTTCAGCGATTTCCTGCAAAAAAACATTTTTCAAATTTAAGGCTGAATGAGGGGGAGTAGGAAATTTAATGCAAAATTGGCCTTATCTCGGAAACGGTGAGAAACAGAATTAAGGTTAATATACTAATCGTAAATAGGAAGTGGCATATTGGCTTTCGAATGACATGAAAATAATTGACCTTGGATGACTTTGAAGGTCAGTACTGCAACAGGAACTGTGTATGCTGTAGCGCGTCTTTCCTAGCAAAACGTGTTTGTGAGAAACATTTGCAAAACCTGCGTCCTATATTTGCGTTGGTTACATGTATTTGCGACTGTAGTTATTTATATCGCCTGGCGAGATGACCACGTGCGACGTCTGTTATACTAGCGTTAATTGTAGCTTTTGAGAGCAGCGTTCCGTTAACATGCCGCACATGAAACTGTGTCACCTCTGACAAATCGTTTTCTCTCCGTGATTGGAAGTCGAACGCACTCAAGAAGAGATGGCCAGGCTGAGTTGAACTGGGTGGCTGATAGTCGCAATTAGACTGTTGCTGGCGTCATCGCAGACTGCAGCGAACGATTCACAATAATGATTAATATATTTTAACACTACGACCAGCCTATATCACCACACGCAGCTCAGCGAAAGTCCGCCAGCATGCAATATTGTTGTCAAATTATCTCACAAGCTGGTTGAAATAGTCTGAAGTGTTCAGTACTAGATATCGCACTGATGGAGTGGGTATCGTACACTGTACTTACACCACGCTTAGATGACATAGACTACACCATAGTTTGCTATATGATGCATGACTGCAGTTAAAGTTGAGAAAAAAGTAAAAGTACCAGTGCAACTGCAAGCTAAGTGTTGTGTAAGTTAGTTTACCGCGTACTGCAGTTCTAGACCTATTCGTGTCATTTAGTTATTCGTACGGCTAACTGTTGTCTGGTACGTTGCAGTCCGTCGATTCTGTCGCTATGAGCTGCAAGTTCACATGTTCGCAGTCGCAGCTATTGCCTGCAGAATCGCGCGATGAATCGTTGCCCGACGCAGACAAACCACAACCCTCGCATTCAGCACGACAGCGAAAGCACCTGTGTTGCCATGGTAACCACGCACGTGCTGTCACGACAACCATGCAGGTAACGACAACACGATACCCACCGTAACGGAGCAGAGAGCACCTGCAGCGTTGCCATGGCAACATCGCGTCGCCATAGCAACCACAACCCTGGCATTCAGCCCGGACATCAGCATAATCCTGGGCAGAACGTACTGCACCGGCAGGAACAGAATGACGCGATGACACACGGCGTTGCTGTGCATGATGGGAAGCAGTGTTAATATTCCGAGCCCTGCACTGCAACGGTTCATTGGACACATGCACTGCACGGTCCTGGCTACTGCTACTGCTAGCCGACCCGCGAACGTGAAGTCCCCCGCCTTCAACACGTCTGCACTGACTACCACTACTCGACAGCCGCTGTGCTTGATGGCTTTGTCGTCTGGCCGTCAGGTATCGAAGACCGTGCACCACTCTTAGCTCGTCATTGCCGAGACAGCGATGAGACCCGACGAGATCGTGTTTGCCGAGACCGCCGCCTCCAGCGTGACCTGATCATCGTAAATAACGTTTTCTGTTTCACTTCCTGTGCGTTCGTATGCATCCTCGGTATCCGACATCATTTACAAAAGAGGATATCGTAATATTTTCATGTGGCTTGTCTTTCATGCAGACTCTGAATCCGCAGTTTTTTTGCATGCCCCTGATTTCAACAGCTGTTTGTTTGCAGTCGTAAACGCCGCGGATGGCTCATAGTATTAGCTAGTCGTTGCCGAGACCGACGAGACCGTCTTTGCCGAGACCGCCGCCTACAGCTTGACCTCTGTTAGCGGAGCGCGGCAAAAACTTTCTGCGTTGTCGACAGCAACAGAAGTGACAACGTGAGTGAGTAATACCCCGCTTACACGAGGAAGCTGGCTGTTAGAGCTGGCTAGTAAAGAACTAGCTTCCTCGTGTAAACGAGGTATAAGGCCTGTAGGCCTACAACGTACCGCTTGGCACATCTGTGAGACGGCGACAGCAGCAGAAGCAGCGGTTGACCAGTACGACCCGGAAACTGCGACTACACATGCAATAGATGATGAAGTTTGCGGCTGAGTTGAGGGTGACCAAGACGTTGCTGACACGTGAGATGTGGCGCCGGCACGTGACCAGCGACGAGAACGTTTCTTCCGACAATGACCCGCGTAACGCCAGCTCCAGCGACCACAGCACTTGCGCTGCCATGGCAACCGCGAACTGGCTGCCATGGCAACCAGGTGACAGACGATACACAGCAGGACGACAACGACGACGATCAACGTGACTCGGCGAGTTGACTCGAACATCGACGCACTGACGCCGCCGACATGGCTTGTAGGGCATTTATCAGGCACACGTCAAGCACACATCAAGCTGGCTTGATGAACATTGACGCACTGGTGGACGAGGAGGTTGACTGAGAGCGAGGCCTCGCTGACTCGACACGCCACCAGGTCTCTGAGATGTATTAAAACCCTACTCACTCACATGCAGTCGAGTCATCTTAGTTCGAGTTCGAGAACATGCCACGAAGATACGGACTCCAGTCCGACTCGAGTCCACTGTCGAATGGAGCGGGATATAATTAAACCATACTCAGTCACTCACAGACACGGATGTGTGAGACCGTCTCGAAACGTAGGCCTACCATCCAACGTCTTGTCTCGGACTCGTCCCGGTCTCGGTTCAAAAGGTCTCGTAAACATTCCTGCTCACTCACTCACTGAGTCGCTGACTCGACGCGCAGAGCATTTTCACGATGAGTCGTCGCCTGACGCAATGAAACCACAACCCTCGCATTCACAGAGCGCCTGCAGTGTTGCCATAGAAACACTGCGTTGCCATGGCAACCACAACCCTGGCATTCAGCCCGACCAGCAGCATCATCGGCAGGACGTACTGCATCAACAGGAACAGGATGATTCGGTAGATGACGTTGTAGAGCTTGGTGTCGAGAAACGCCCTTGTGCCGAACCCGCTGTAAGGGCCGTGTCTGCACACGCACGCAGGACGTATCCAAACAAACCAACTGTATACTACACGCTGCTGTGCTCTAATATAAATATTATAACTCAGCAACCAATTTTCACATTTTTGTTACGCGCGCACACACACTGAGGAAAATTTACAATACAGTAAATACCCCCTCCTACCATAAGGCGCGTACACAACGACGTAGCTGAATTGAACAGAACTGACACGGTTTAAATTTCCTGCTCAACTAAGATGAACTAACCAATGGGTAAGCAGGAAAAACTTATTAGTCATTGGTTGACGCGTACGTCAGGGTAGTCACGTAGGCCACTGATGCCGTTAGACAGTGCCTACTGTAATGCATTACTGCTTGCTCATTGTTTAGTTCGTCAAAAACTAAACCATGTCAGTTTAGTTCAGTCACGTCGCTCTGAACGCGAACACGGTTTCTGTAACTAGGGCTCTTTGTAAAATGTTGATCACAAGTTTGCACATCTTTACTCATGTCCACAGTTTCAGAAAGTTTCTTTCTTTTAGCTGTAATCAATTATTTTATTTGCCCATTAAAACAACAATCCACCAATATAAGTTTGCAGCCGTGTTTGCAAAACTCACTGAAATACTCGTCCGAGATATTACGCCGTCAAATTTTGAAGTCTTCAGAAATAGCGGCAAATTTTGCATGTTCTTTTGGTTCTGAAAGTTTTTTTGTGAAAGCTTCGCAAATTTTTGGACCTGTGTTATAAAATAGGATACATTTCCGAGCATGGTGCAAACTTTCGCGGCGCAACCGTCGGGGGTAAGGACGCCATATGCATAGCCTCACCTAAGGTTACCGAAATAATTTTTGCTGTTTTAGAGGACTGATATCATCACATCGTCTTTACACACGGTAATAAACTGGTAAGATTTTTTACATATATCTCAATAACGGTGCGAGATAGGGCCTAGGTTATTATTAATCATTAATAGGAAGTCGTACACTGGCTCTCGATTGCCAATGACCTTGGATGACCTTGAACGCCATAATAGGGGTTTTTGTGGATTTTAGAAAAATTTCTGGCTGCGAGACACATTTCAAGAACGAATTGCGCTGAAATCAATTTAGTTAGACATGGAGAAGCTGCGGATGCAATTTTCAGCATTGAACGTAAACGTCGACGGTCCAAGTCTCGATTTTCTAGGTTCAAGGAAACCTGCGCACAAGGGAATCAAACAGCGGTACCCCGTAAAAGTCGTTATTGTATCGTTGTTGGCCAGTCTTTCGTGAAAACGGTTGCAGATAGGCATGGATATGCTGCCTATAACAACAAGCACTAGCGACGAGCTTTTCCGTCGTATCGACATCGATGACTTTGAAAGACGCTGAGCTTCCAAAATAAGGAATAGTTTTTATTGATTTTTGCAATCTTCCGCTGCAGTGCACACTCTAAGAATGAACTGTGAAAAAATGGCTGGAGACAGACTGACAGTTTGCGAACAGGAACTGCTATAGGCTTTCGCACGTCTCGTGAGCATTAGCTCAAATTTCTTGTTAACCAACGCCGCCGATGGTAAAAGTCTATACGTACTGGTAAAAGTAGTATTCGAAGAAGCGAGGCAGGCAGAAGACGACAGAGAAGACGACGACGCTAACGATCTGTAGACAAGTTCGCTTCATTGTGCACAATCTGTGTGCATGTAGTGGTCAACTCAGCCCGGCCATCCCTGCGTGACGCAGCCTGTGCGCATGTAGTGGGTGGCATACGGCGACATATCGGTCTATGGTCAGCAGCACGGTCATCCAAGTGTTGACCAGACGCAGGACGTATGCCGTAGGGTACAGCCAAGGATAGCTGGCCGCATGGAACTAAATATTATATAGATTATCTAGTTTAATAGTTGGCCGCATAGAACGCAATGTAGTATCTGCCGGTCAGCACGTAACGCAGCGGCCGCAGCCACAAGACGGTCACCAAGACCAGGATATCAGCAACCGCTAGGACCTACAGCCAGCAGACGTACGTCCATTACACATGCCTAGTAATAATACAAGACTTATACAGCGCTTTCCAGTCTGAAGATACAGAGGCGTTGTCAGAAGAAACTTCAGAAGAACTTACAATGGCTGTGAAATGGCAAAGTTCGTAGACAGCGACGTTGCCTTTGCAGTAGGCCTACATATAAGTCTAAGTATAAAGATAAATCTGCATGGGGTGTATTTTGGGGAGAGTATAAAGCGTAGTTATTTCGTGGCCATGATGGACAGCGTGTTCTGTCTGGACACACGTGTGATGTACAGGGTAAACAAAAAACGTAGCGCTTCACGTTAATTTGTTCATATCTTCGCCAACTGCCCGATTTTCAAAGTTCTTTCACTGACATCAGCGCAGACACAAGCTTCAGATCACCACCATATTACTTCAGGTTATATATTATTATCTGCGGACAATTTGCAATAATGTGATTATTATTCCACCACATCGTAAATGCGTCTGTACGTAAATGCCTTGTGAAATATAAATAAACTAGAAATTTGGGTGGCAAAGTCACGTGGCCTGAAGTCAAATGCATTCTATAGCATACGCATAACGCGCACTGACTGACATAATATTCGTTTAATGACAATTTGACAAACGTAACTTCCAGCAACGCAAACATCAGATACAGATATAAACTATGCAAACATTTGCGGAAAAACGTCTCGTGGTTTGTCCAAAAGCTTACGAAACGTACTTTAAAAAAGTGTCTTTCACAAACAGAACAGAGGCGTGGATGTATGGTTAAAACATTAAAAACAACAAACATCATGCAAATCAAGTCTCATGACGTGTACTGTTCGTTGGTTAATGACTGTTTTGTACAACATTCTTACAAACAAAACTCTATTGTTTAAATATGTTGTCTTAAAAATAAAGTTTTATCGCGTGTTCTTGATGTGCAAATACCTGGAGTAAGATGGTGATGATCTGAAGCTTGTGTCTGCGCTGATGACACAGAACGAAGAATGCGATGATGTTACCGATGACGCCGAGCACAGCGATTGGAAGACTCAGATACACCTCGGTTACGTACCTAAATTAATCAGTTAATGAATTTTATTAGCCAACACAGACAACTAAGCACAAAACAACGTACAAGAAGCCCAGTTGTCGCTAAGGTGGGCCGACCGTAGCGCCTAGGCTATATCCGAAGGCCAGCGTCCGACTGCCGGTCGGGAAAAGAAAACGATTTCCCAGAGTGAGTACAGTCCCGTACACACTACGGTAACGCTGCTCTATGGAACGTTACAATCAACTCAAAGACACAGTAATTCGGCGCACGTGTGTGACGACTGCAGGCAGCAACTTTGCATTCATAATTGCGGCTAAACCGCTGCAAATAAAAATATGATTAGGTCTACTACTGACAGCCTACAGAAAGTCGTGATCGCCATATCCAACGGTACTATCGCTGACCTCTTACGACACGTGTACTGTTTAGCCACAATACATGCGTTACAGACAGATAACAGATGGACGACATATCGTACCCATAGCTCGACCTAATGGTCGGCCAAATGTTGACAGAAAATCAAGGAAGGCGCATAGCCTTCACTAGTCCTAACGTATAACACAAATAAAAATGTTAAAAATATACAGAAACCAAATTACAGATAGGCCTACAAAACCCACGCAAATACAAATAGCACCTGAGCAGTTGTTCAGTGTAGTTAGATTCTGCTGTCTGCTGCGCTGCCCCAACGCTCGCATTAGAATCTTCCAGCGGCGACGACTCGTTTGACCAATCAGCGACGGGCTTGTACACAATGTACTTCCCGCTCATGTCTTTCCCGCTCATCGACATGGTCACCGACTGTCGTCTGCAAACTGCATGGTATCATGACATTAGCGCATTACGGGCTAATTTCAACGCTGTGCGCTATGTAAATTCACGTTTTACTTACTTACTTACTTAATGCCAGGATGTTTCGCGCTGGCCTGAACGTTTCGCCTTCAAAAAGTTTCGCCCTCTGGACTTCGCTTTTTCCGTTTGTTCGTTTTTGCCGTCGTTTGTAATTTTTAGTGGGCAAAACGTTTAAAAGTAAAACTGGAACGTCTTGTGAGCGAAACGCCCGGGCTACAGGCAAAACTGCAGTTTGTGAGTAAAACGTCAAAGGGGCGAAACGTTTAATGCGCCAACATTTGCTAAATATTATCAGCCGCTCGACAGTGCAGTGTCCACGGCAATTTAATTCGGACGATGGGCAAATCTCATGAATGTATAGGCCGAAATCCCAACCGATTTTCCGATTTATTTTCACTGTCAAAAAGATGAAATTTCCAACGATATGTCACCATATTTTTTCACTATATACATACACTTTGAGTATGTTTTCGCATTACCTTCGGAAATTTAATAGTTTAGATTTATTGTAGATTACAACAGAAAAATTGAAAAGCGTATCGTATTTTGGAAAACTGGGAAATGAAACGTTTATGTTGTCACACTGTTGAATTAAAGATGAGCGTGTTGTTTTCTACAGCATTTGCTCAAAGTGTCCGCCGTCTGATTGCACGCACGCAAGAAGACGCTTGCGCCACTCGTCAATTGCATTGTCACTGACGCTCTGGTCGATGTTACGCCACATTTGCTGCAAATTACGCTGTTCCAGTTTTCTGGGCGTCGTGCAACCGCGACTGGTAGACTCGCTGCTGGACAAGAACGCAGAGAGCCACACCGGGGTCCGGAGAAAACATTCTCGCGGGACCCGTTCAATTTTGCTCTTTAAAGTGGCGCATTCTGGTGTATTGTATACTTTTCAGCGACGGCGGGGCCTCCAAACGTTGCAGGGCCCGGGGAAAACTTTCCCTTCCATTCCCTCGCCTCTCGACGGGCCTGCTGCTAGACGACGCTCCTGTAATCAACCGGATTAAGGTCGGGGCTGTTGGCTGCAGGCCGAAGATCCGGTGGAATGAACGCCGGCGTTGCTTGCTTGAGCAGTCACACAGTGTCACGTGCCCGGTGTACAGGAGCGTTGTCCTGTGGAAAGACGAAGAATTCCCCGGACACTTCGCTCATCACGCGAAGCATAGCACATCGCGGTAGTGTGCCGTTAATTGATCTTTTCGTCCGGGTCGACAAAAACGAAGTCTGATCAGCTTAGCTTCGATATGCCGACCAAAGCCAATTTGCAACTAGGCCTATTTGAACTACTAACTTCTCCAGGTATAGTGCTGGAATATACTTAAGGTGCGGTAGAAATATTACGCGGTGTTGCTGGAAAATTTGTCCTTTTGTAGCGGTGAAAGAATTTTGAAAATCGGTTAAGACTGAAGAAAGTCTGATTTAAAAGTCTGAAAGTCTGGAGAAAGTTATTGCCAAAGATTTGGTGGCTTCTTTTTCTCAGAACACTGTGTTTGGGCCTATAGGTCTATAGGACTTCTATCGCTACAAAGTTTTTAGGGGCTCTTGTCCCCGCACTCCCCGCTGGTCCCCGGTGGGCGGCGCGTTAGCAAGTTTTCGTCATTCTCTAGCATATGTATGGTTCCATGACACTTCACTAACCGCAGCGACATTTTTTAATCGCGTGCAATTATCGCGCGACACTTCATCGGGCGAGCAGTCGTCCACGCGTCCAGCACTGTAATTAGCCGTAATTAATCTTACCCCTAGCCAACTTATACCCTTAAATAACTCTGGTACTGTAATTCTTAAGAACTTGGAACTACACCAACATTACCTAAACTTTTTAAGTTTATTGAAATGAGAATAATATATCCTACGGTATATGAAGTAACGTTGTGTTTGAATTTGCTACGAATAATAGTTTGTCAATGTCAACATGTTCTGAAACTGTGTTTGTGTCATTTTATCCATACGCCCGATTAAATGTCGCGCGATTAAGTGTCCCGTACCCATATGCATCTCTGGCATAAAGTAGGCTTACGGTTAGAAGCCCTATCATTCACATTCAAACTCGACGCCATTCGACGAGTATGCCTACGGCGACTGAGTAATGGGACACCATTTTTACGCATCTGCCTATAAAATGGGCGGCAGGTGCATGTATAGGCCTAAGCCTAAATCCGCCACTGGTCACCCAGGCTATAACACTGTTACGTAGTTTTTATCGTAGGATCACGTAGGAGAAAATAGGTCTATTACCATGCATAGTAACAAGCTTATTTCCTATTCCATTCACGACATGCAGCACCATGACATCTGCACCAGTTGAGTTCAGACGACCTTTATGCTTATTATGACTGATCAGTTCATGTGCCGTTGAGCAAAAAAAGTTCACCTCTATCCTAATCTGCTTTTCTTAATATCGGATGATCGCAAAAATTATGATTTGACCTGTTATAGTTAACCGCTGTCGAAATGTTTAATAGAATTTCTGGCGATGTTTTGAAATCCTCAATACTGTTTTTGTCAAAAAGTTAACCAAAAATTTTTTTGTCTCGAGATCAAAACCAAAACATTATATGTGTTCAAGGCGCCTCGAGTCACCAAGACTGTGATATCGAAAACTTCGATCAGTGGCATAACCAAAAATGTGAATTGGGGCCAGGGGCTTCCCTCCCTTCCTTTTCTTTCCCCTCCTTTTCATCCTCTCCCTTTCCTCTATCCTTTATTTTTTACCTTCTTTTTCTCCTGCGCTTCCCGTTACAAGTAAGACCCTTTAAAATCCAGCTACAGTGTCTGCGGGAGGGCTGTGAGCTCCCCAGTGGGATCTAAGACGAAACTCCGGCCGAAATCGAATTTGGTGCATTGTAGCTGTAAAATATGTGGTCCGGTGGCACCAATTTTAATTATTTTTCTAAGAATCAAGTAAAAAATGTTATTTAATTTGAATTTGGTGCAGCTTAAACCTGTGATTGTTTTATTTGGGAATTGAAAGGGGAGGGGTCTGGGCGTCTGGCCCAATCATTGTCTACGCAACTGTCTTCAATGATGATAATTATATCACTGACTTATTCTAAGATAACTTAGTGTGTTAAATCTTTTCTTTCTCGACGAAACAATTAAACGTTAACTTACGTAACGCACGTGGAAACGACTGATGACACAATAGCCTTCTGTATCTGAAATGACGCTCAGCAAATTGCCGACCGAGCGTCTCGACGACTTCGTGTGATTGTGATCGACTGATGGTTGCGCTGCTGCTGCTGCTGCGGCTCATCAACTATTTATACGTCGCTTACAATGCAGGCCTCCTCTCTGCCGAACACAGTAGCTTTGCTTCGATCACCAAATCCAAAATCGAAATCGGGCGCAAGTTTCCCCACATTCGGTCTCAAGTCCCTCTTTTGGGTCATTCTTCCTCCTTCTCCATCCGCTTTTCCCCCCGTTTTTCCGTACTTTCCCTCCGCGCTCCCTCCCCCTTGTTGTTGCCCAGTGGAAAATGGAGGGCGTTTTTATCTACAGCCTTAACACAACTCCTCCCCTCTTTTCACTGAGCGCAAGCTGCACCCACTGTAGTAAAAGGGAAAAAGCTCCTACTGTGCTTTGCGTACTGCACTGTCGTAATTTGTCTAACGCCACGGTAGACTTGCGGTGGAGAGACATACTAATACTGATGATGATGCCGATAATGACAGATGATAACAGCTATAATTACCTCCGCAGTCCCCGAACTTTATGGATCCGGCGCCTTGCGGATATGACTGCTGAAACGGTAAAACGGTAATAATAGTAACTCATCAGTTTCGCTGGATTTTGTGAGTCACAGACGTCTTTTTGTAAATGAGCCGACTGTAGTTACCCATGAATCATTTATACTAAGTTATATGACTACACCGTGTCTCAAAAAAACGTGTCACTTTTATTTTTAGTTTATTTTACGACTTCTGCATTTCACAAGATAGAATAGAGACAGCATTAAAATGAGTTGAGCAAAACTGTAGTCAAGTTTTTTTTCTTGATGTTGTGTGCAAAAAATTATTAAAATCGGCCTATGTTTCATGGAGCTATTCGAAAAATGAAAGTGGCACGTTTTTTGAGACACCGTGTATAAATTAGACCTACATCAGTGTTTGTGAACATTCATCGAAATTTACTATCGACAAAAAGCGTTGAGCAGCACAAAGCCCGGGAGTAGATAATGCACGCGTGTATTTATATTCATTTCACCGGCGTTCCTTGCGTGAGTAACCATCGGCCAACGTAATACTAGTGCTACCTTTGGTAATACGCCGCTGTAATGGCGGGCGCAGCAGTTGGCTTGGAGCACATAAAGCGAGAAAATTAGCAAATATGGACGGCGTATAATGCTTTGGTCCATTGCGTATGCGTCCGTGTCAATATGATCAACCGTAGACCTAAGCCTGCGCGAGATAGGCCTAGGTTATTATGACACACACACACACACACCTTCGGGGTGGTCCAAAGCAGTGACGTGACACTCTTTTGGTACCATTGAGTTTCTTTTTATGTTAGATGCATTTAAATTGCATTTTTTTTGTTTACTAACGCATCAGCTCATTAAAAGACATCGTTATTCCTTCGCCGACGTAAACAATAATTCCTGCTTTCAACTGCGAATAGGCGTAAATTGTGATTTTCTCAACGGTTGCATTAACTAACGGTGAACGCTGTTTGATTACAATCTGCGTGTGGCAAAAATTATGAAAATGTTTTCAAATAAATCAGAGTGCCCGACTACGACTGCTGCTGCAGGGAATTAGAATAAATCTTAAGGTACGTATAAAGCACCGTAACTAAATTGAACTGAACTGACATTTAACGAACTGATCAATGGACAAACAGTAATGCATTAGAGTAGACACCATTTAAACTGTAATAAATAGACTATCATAAAATGTTACACTTATTTAAGCAGTATAAATATGTGGCGTTTTGCATTTCATGACAGTTTGTTGACGGCGTTGACACAGCTAGAACGAGGGTCAAGTTTTTTTTTGCCCACCCGCTATATAGGACTCGTAACATGGTAAACACTGACGAATGATCGACGCTGATGGTCAGTGCGGTTCAGTGGCGTAACTACACAGGCAATGCACGGCGCCCACGCTAGCCATTTGTGCTGGTTTTTTTTTCACCAATAACCTACGATAATGTTATCCAGTTGTATTCGTCGACGATCAGTCGACGGCGGTGCCTAATTGTGTTTGAGCACTCCGTCCTCTATCCGATCGAAGCACTGATGAAACTGTGATTCGGCTCACGTTGTACTCCCACAATACTCAAGGTGCGCTGAAAATGGAGGACTGGAATTTGGAGGATGGATTTTATGAGGCACTATACTTTCGATGCGCAGACAGTAAAGATTTTATCTAGCTTGCATCGTTTTGATGCAATTCCGCAGTGTGACATTTACCCCGTCAGATCAACGAACGGACGTCTTTGCTATAGCTAAGACAGCGCTTCTGCATAACAAGCTACGCTGCCGTTCTGTAAAAATGGAAGACCATGTCAGCCCAGACATGGGTCGATCCATGGGTTGGGTTGGGTTGG